>Ga0065711_1000253_pt1 | contig 78539 bp, 26 predicted proteins | sample Hoacrofraction12_FD_59098 | JGI IMG/M metagenome (GOLD analysis project Ga0065711, IMG submission 59098) | Hoatzin crop microbial communities from Cojedes, Venezuela - Epithelial fraction 12 v2 (version 2) | ecosystem: Host-associated > Birds > Digestive system > Esophagus > Crop | place...
CACGCAGACACCAATGTGGTGGACGGCAAATGGCGTTTATTGATAAATAACACAGCGTTATATAGCCTAGGTTTACAGCATCATTTCCGTCTGCTTACTTCACGGGTTAAACGCTATTGGCTATTAGGACGGGGGGGGGACACTACCTTTCCGTACAGCGCGACATCTTCAGACCGCCAAGCCTTAACTACCCACACTATCCCACTCTGATTTGATTGGTGATGAATGGAACTCCCTTTTTTCTCCAAGTTCAGTCCGTTTTGTTTATGACAGTAATTGGTGAGTGATCTCTCCCTGTCCTTATCTCAACCCATGAGCCTATCATCATATTTCCTCTCCCCTGTCCAGTTGAGGTGGGGGAGTGACAAAGCGGTTTTGGTGTGCACCTGGCATTTGTCCAGGCCAAACCAAAACACTGGCCAGCACCTATTTATAAACTGAGCATTACGGTATGGAATATTTCCATTTGTGACCTTGGGCTAGCTGTCTGGCTGTGCTTCCTCCAAGCTCCTGTATACTTGCTCATTAGCTGAACATAAGAAACTGGAGAAAGTCCCTGATTTCTTAGCAACAACTGAAAACATCAGTGTTATCAACATTCTTCAGGTACTAAATCCAAAACGCAGCAGGTACTGAGAGGAAAATGAGCTCTGTCCCAGGAGAAACCAGGATCATAATATAATTTCAGGTGTCATTGGCCTACAGCTACCACAGCAGAGTTGCAGAACTCCCGAAGTCCAGCTCCTAGCTGTCAGCCCCCCTGTAGGTATTCCATGTGTACCCCAAGGCTCTAGTCATCTAAGTTAAGACAAATGTATTCTATCCCTTACTCCATTTCCTGGAAACCTACATAGTATATCTTTAAAGAACTGAACTCTCATGTCCTTAAAGGAGCAGAAAAGCTAATTAAAGGCTTAACATGCATTCTGTTCAGCTTTCTGTATTTAAATTAGTGCTTGTTTGTACACAGTTGTGAATATGAGCATTACACAGGCTTGTGTTTCTCTTAGATCATCAGCTATGAAATCAGAAAAAGAAACCTAGAATTCAGTGTCCCTGAAATGGCTTTCCAGCCATCTTTGTCATCTGTGCTGGTTACAATTTTTCATTTCTTTAGTATGTGCCTGAAATATTTAAATCTATCCCAAATAAAACATTGCATTTTTATTTCCAGATCCTTTTCCAGATCTCATTAAAAAAACCCCAAACTTTAACTGCTCAGCCTACATTTGCTTCAGCCGCAAAGAGGCAGATTTGGCGACCTTTAAAGAAAAAGAAAGATTTACGATTTTTTTGAAGGCTTTCAAGTTGTTATGTAAAGTGCTTGGTAGACTAAATGGCTTTCTTGATTCATATGCTCAGTGTAAGAGTCTTCTCATACAGCTGCTGTGATATCAATTGGTCTGACCAGTTGTACTGCAAATTCTTCTATAGTTCAGAACTTGCACTTTGTCTCTTCATTATGGGATGAACCTCAGCAAAACTCACCTAGAGCTGTAGGAAGTTTTCAGAAAGTGACCCTTTACTGGTGTCTCTGTCCATTCACAACTCTGAACCTTGAAAAGCAAACAAGCACTTGTGTTGACCCCCCAAATACACTGTCTACATTAGCCACATCTTGCAGAATTGAAGGTAACTCTTTGGAGTGTCATGGTTATGAAAGCGGTGTCTGAATGACTTTAACAATCTCTGCTACAGCGAAGACTTTAAAAAAAATCAATAGACTTACACTGCAACTCTGTCTATCGCAGCTTCATCTAGAGGAAACAGAGCAAAAGACAACCTTCTGATCATTTAAATCATTGTGCTACCGTAAATGTTATCAAATAGGTGGTGCTGAGGGACAGCAGAGATGCAGTAGGGAATGTCTCCAGGTTTTATTTAGGAAAGGATATCGTTGAAGGGAGGCATAGTTCAGTTTATGACCATAAACATGGCACTGTGTGGGTTTCCCCTGAGGCTCACACTTTCAGCTTGGACATCTGGTAGCTACATCCTCCTTTCACCCTTTGCTGAGAGGTGGAGTACAATGGTACAAATGTCTTCACTTTCCTATTTTAAGTATCGGTAATGGGTCCTCAGAAGGACAGGAATGTCAGCAAGGCCTCCCTGTACTTAAAAGTAGTACTTAAACAAAGTCAAGTGGATCTGCAGTACTGTTGTATTTTTCTCTTCTGCAGTCAGGCATGTATTGCTACTGTGACACTGAGGAGCCTCTCGAAGCTCTGAACCTTTGCAGTGGCACCATACGAGAAACAGGCTGTGCTCCTGATACTTCTCATCAGTAATTCTACTGTCTGCAAATTCAGACAGATTGTGCTGCACGAGATACAGTTGGGGTGAATTTTCAAACTTTATTTCAAAATGTGTGAAGTAATAATTTTTCTTTTAAACTAAAGCTTTGAGCTCTTAATATATTATAACACACCAGGAGCCCTAGTTACAGATGTATCTAGCCTATAAATTTATCTGGTCACATTTTGGCGGGCTTTTACTTCAACAAGGAAGGAACTGTGAGATGAGAATTGTCAAAGACCAGAGTACTCTGAGGCTGGAGGATGCTGCAAGCCTCTTGATGGCCTAAAATGCTCACAGAACAAATACTTTATGTCCTCTCTCATCGTCACTGTTACTGCTACCTGAAAACAAAATCAAAATTTTTGCCAAGTGTTTATTTATGCCTTATCCTTTTTTAAGACTGTCAAACACATTCCACCCACAAGTAGTATAATATGCTCCAGCATCTTCTTACTACTAGATTTTCTTGAAGCCTTTTGCAATGAATACCTCTCTAAATCCATCTGGGATAACTGTTTATATCATGGAAACCATCTTAAAATATATATATGTAGTTGAATTATCAACATTTATCATGTTACATAATGAAACATGTTATTTACCATTGCCCTATTCTTCTTTTCATAATTCTGCTTCCTGTTGGTTTTCAAATAGCTTTTACATCTTTGCAATTGTCAATTGCAAATTGAAAAGATATGCATATTGCTATCACAGAAATAAGAACACAATTACATTAAAATCCAAGCTATTTTTGTTGCCTATTGCTTTGTTTTCCTGGTGTATTTTTTAAAAAGATATATATATGTTTTAGACATATTCAGGCATAAATAAACATGTTTACATATGTGTAAACAGGTGTGTCCTCTTGAATAATTCTACTTCGCATGACAAGGTTTGGGAAAAGAAGGAATCTCAGAAATGAAATATGCATAAAAAGTACTCCTTTTTGTTTCTGAGAAATTCACAGAGTCTTGCAAAAGGTACTCAGTAACTAACATGTTTTGTTTTCTGTTTTTTTGAAGGTGTTAATGCAGTTTTTCTTGGAATAAGAAAAAAGGGTCACATTCATTATTTGATGATTGCATAAAACTTCCTAGTTAATTTTTTTCTTCTCCACTGAATTACTAACTGAGGCATAGTATGGAACTGACAGGAATACCACTTGCAACATCATGGTAATGAAAGTGAAACAAAGATATTATTACTGCATACTCTTTGGTGCCTTTTCTCTCATCATAAACAAGCAATACTGTTTAGAGCACTGGTGAGCTGTTTGCCACAGCTCTAGAAAAGTCTTTTGACCTGCATGACACACCATAGCTTTACCTTTCCTTATACTTACTAGAATCAGCTCTTCCATAGCTCATTTAATTTGCTTGTTAATTAGCAATAAATCTAGTCCTAATCCATTGTTAAGTCCCAGTTTCCAATCTCAAAGCACACAGAAAGTTCTCACTTTTTATGAAGGAGGATTCTGAAGGTACAGAAAAATTACAGGTGTGCAGTGTTAGCTTCATTCTTGTGCCTGATCTCCAGTCCTCCTTTAGAACAACTTCTGACATAAAGTAAAAACCTGCTTACTGAAGGTCTGTACACACTACGTCTGTACAAGCGAGTATTTTTGTCCCCAAATCAGCAAGTTATCTGTCCTAAAACTATGTAGAAGGATAAGATTAATATGGGTAAATGAGGCATTGGTTAATTTATCCTACGTAGTAGACGCTAGTAGGGATTTATCAAGTGTTCTGGATGGAATTAAAGTTGCTGTTTCCTAGAATAATACTTTAAAAAGACAGAAAGCTGCCTACTGTCAGTCAAGGATTCATTCCAGATGAACTTCATTGGCAGAGAAAGATAAAATTTTATCTTCATGCATGGCAAACTTAAATTGAGCTGCCTAAAACCACAAAAAGAATTACACATCTAGGTATCACCTCAGTGCCAATTTAAGCAGCTTAAGCTCAGTAATGACATCGTAAATGCATCATCTTCAGAGCAATCTAATTCATATATTCTCTTTCCAGCCATTTATTACGTTGTTGATGCATTTTACATTTCTGTATATTCTGTTCAAACCATAATATTTTCCTTCTAGTCTTTCAAAGGACATTTTAGACTTGTGTTTAAGTTGTGCTTTATATTCTTGCTTCGGTCCCTTAAGTTTAAATGCTTCTCTTGTGTGTTGAATAGGGTGTTACAAACCTAGACAGTAAAACGCAAACCACAAACACAGTAAAAATCAACCAGTTTTAATACTTAACTATTTTCCCCCATAAATATCTGTTTTGTTGACTATAACAAACTTTTCCATTCTTACTAGCTCTGTTTAAATTCTTAAGCTAAATTATTTGGAAGACGGGTGTTCTGGTGTGTGAAAGAAATGACACTTTTCTAACTCATGCAATGGAAGAATTTATTTAGTGTTCAAATACGTCTATGGTAGAAACTTCACGCCTGCATTACAATGGTACTGCTGGATCTGCTGGGCTGAAACACTGCGCTCTTTTCATCAGAAACAATGTCTTTAATGACTAGGCTGAAGACAATGTTGGTCATAAATGCTCAGTAAACGTTAATTGTTTTACAAGATTTGGAACATGCTTAGTACATCATTTTCATCCTTGCCATTTTAGACATTCCTTTTCCTTCTCCTACTCTCTCTCCCAATTTAATTAACATGAAGATGTTTGTCAAAGACACCGTTTTAAGAATACCTTCTGCTGAAGAGACCTCATTAAGAGCTTTTGAAATATAGAATACTAATGAAAGCCTCTTGTGGCAAGACATTTAGCTAAGGACCCACACAGCTTAGGGTGTCTCAGTTTAAGATGTTACTGCTAACGATGCAGACAGTCTCGTTTAAGGAAGTATCAGTTTGATTTCTTCTGATGAACTAAGTTATGGCAATAAAGATGAGACCCAGCAAAATCACTCATTCACCGGTAAAAAAATACCTCAAAATAACCTAATAGGAACATTTCTTCTTTACTTTTTTTTCAAGAAATTAGTTACAGAGAAAATAAAGTAGTAACATCCATGCCTGGGAAAGTATGCAAGTTTAGAGTATCTAGCTTGAATTTCTGTTTACTCTGTTTTCAAGCAAATGCAGATCATTTCCATGGAGTAAAATTTCATGGTCATAAGACTAGTCTGTTAGCACTGCAGGTAGCATTTCATGGCTAAATGCCCCATGCCTTCTCATGACAGGGCAGTGCCTCAATGGGACACATGTGGTTTGTGTTTCTGGAAACAGTAGTCTTGAAACAGTCCTATAGAGTTTACAACTGTAACTGGTCTCTAGAATCATTGAAGAGTAGGACTGTAAGCCTAAGGTACTAAGCAAAAGGTAAATGAGGATTTTGAGGATACTAGTGCTGCATAAATACAAGACAGTCGTGCCTATGTGCCATTTAATGTATTTCAGCCTTCCTAGTCATCATCTGGCCAGATCTCCAGCACCTCTGTAACCACTATCACTGTATCAAATCCCGTGCTGCTGCATGCTTATACTTTCTTTAACCTCTTTTCCTAAGCGTTCACTGTCAGAGGCGGGAAAAANGAAACAGATGGATCCTTCACCTGAGAGCATGGCTATGTCGTGTTATTTGCTTATGCCAGTACTATTTTATCCCTGTGCAACTCATGCTGTTACAGCCATAGCCTCTTTTTATGTAATCACTTCTGCTAAAGAGGCAGTAACTACAGTTACTTACCTCAGATATGGCCGTTCTTTACATACAGAGAATAAATGGACAGCGCTAAATACCATTTTGTCGTACCTATTGGTTAATGCTGATAAGTGGTGAGCTTAAAAAAACAGTCTTCTGGTTTTGCTGTGTTTATTTCCTTTATGAAACACCTGAAGAACGTTCCTTATTATATCTCAATGCTCTTTCAAGATTTTTTTTAATTTATTAAGCAATCCAGTATCTAGGTGCTGGCCAAATGATTCAGAGTCTTCAAAAAATATACTCACTCTGCTTAAAATGGAAACACTTCCCACGGACTGATATAGAAGACAGCATGAGCAGAATGTTTTACTCTGGTATCACTAACAGATGGGAAATACTTTGCAAAAACAGTGGTTTCTGAGAGTTTTGTCTAAACATATATTTCATCATTGCACCTAAGGTTGCTGCTCAGCTTTACAGGCATTTATTTAACTGCGTTTTTTGCCTTCAGCTAACAACCATCAATAGTTCCACAGTCAGATTTAAGATATTTTTCTCTTTTTTAATGAGACCAAAGCCGTGTCTGTTCTGTACTGTCAGAAAATCCATCTGATATTTACATATGCTTTCTTCAGTAATAAGGTGTTCTCACCAGTGGTGAAATACTCTGTAATATTTTGACTCGGTGTCTGGGCACCCTGCCTCACAGAATCATCGAACAGATTCATAGAATAGTTGAGGTTGGAAGGGACATTTTAAGGTCATCTAGTCCATCCCCTCTGCAATGAGCAGGGACATCTTCAACTAGATCAGGTTGCTCAGAGCCGCATTCAATGTGACCTTGAAAGTTTCCAGGGATGGGGTATCTACAACCTCTCTAGGCAACCTGTTCCATTATTTCATCACTCTAGTGGTTTCCTCTGGCCTGTTATTTGTCCTATGTCTCTTTCAAGTTCTTCTCACTCCAATTAAAAATGAATTCTAGTGAAGGAATGCTTGAACAATTGAGGGAAAGGGAATAGAGGAAACCTGAGAGTCGGGTGTGCACTGAAAGTGGACACACAGCTATTAAGGCTTGCATGACTCTCTTGCTAAAATATAACAGTCCCTGACTACAAACATGTATCTGATACTGTCATGTATAGCCTTTTGTGGAGGCAGGATTTCTCTGCCATTCTTGACTAGCCTGCAGGGGTCAATATGCTAGGATTGAATGGTTCTGCCTCAGTAGTGTCTCTCACTTTTTTTCCAGAAAGACTGAATGTTCAGGAGAATTCAGAAATGGTAATACTCCTTGCTGCCCCCAACCATCCAAAGTACAGTCCTCTTGGTCATTAGCAGAAAATTCAGGTGAGTTCCAGCCAAAGTACAGTCCTCTGGCTCATTAGAAGAAAATTCAGATGAGTTCCCCGATTAACTCAGAGCAATAAACATGCAAATTCAAGACATACAGCTACAGAAGTTTTTTAAAAAAGGTTTGGTTTCTAGCTCTGGAAATAGACATCTGAAACATCTGGGGTTCTGTCATCCCCAATTCACAGAGAATTTGTGAATTAGGCATGTTTAACATCATGCAGTGCAGTTGTATTCAATATCGTGAAATTAGTTGGCCATTTAGAGCCGAATATGTTAGTCTATTTTATTGTGTTGATAAATACAGAAACCCATTATGTACTGATTTATCATGGTGCTCAGAGTAGTTCTATAGTTTATGACAATTTACTTACTAAATAAAGCATGCATATTTTTTTCAATTTCTTTGTGGTTCCAGGAGAGTGGTAAAACTATTTTGGGTAATAGGCTAGTAAAAATAAGAGAGTTAAAGCTGGAGGGTTTCTGGAGTTACTGGAGACATGTATTTCAGTTTGAACCACAACAATCACCTGTGGCATAAATGTACTGATGTTACATTTAGAGACTGTGTGGGTCATTTAAAAATTCTCCATACCACCAAGGCATTGATATTTGAGTAAACTGAAAAAAAGCACACAAAAAGATAAAAATCTTTGCATTTAAATGTCAGCTTTTCTGAATGGTTAATTTCCTAGTTTAATTACTACCTTTCTGTAGACATCTTTTAATCAGTGTTTCCGCCTTGATTTTGAAACCTGTGTGTTTGCAGCACTGTCATTTCCATGCTTTCTGAACAACCTGACCATTGGTTGTAATCATGCTTTCCTCGGAGCAACACATCTCACAGTGACTTCAGCCATTTCTATGATTTGCAGAAGGGTTGTGTAATGATTTATTCATCTAAATTTACCCTTCTTTCCTCAGCTGTGTTTTTTTTTGTGGTGGGAAAGGGGAGCTCTTATCACTTCATGCATGAGCTCCTTTCCTATAGCTGCCAGCTTTAATCTTATCCGCTCACTTTTCTCAGGCACTCGTGCTCATGCATTGGCAGAAACTCTTTCCTTAACTGACTTACAATACAGCCATCCTCTCCTGGACCAAAGTTTCTGCCCTCTCTCACCTGCTGCTATCCACAAGGCACAGAGAGAGATCTGCTTGACAGAAACAAACTACTGCAGAGAGTTTCGTCTCCTATCTTAGCTATAATGCAGGTGGGCTCAATCCGAAAGATGAAAAAATAAATGGCACTATTATACAGCAGCTTTTTGGTGTTTCCTTGTGAGTGCTTCTGGCTCTATTAAAGTTCACTGGATTTGCAAACACAATCAAGTTTTTCTTCCCTAGAAACTGCTGCTGTGCAGCAATTGTGTGCTATATCACATAGCTCATTTTTCATTTACTGCCTGTACATGCCTAGGAAGTAGTAGATCTACTTGGTCCTTTGTAGAAAAATGTACCTAGCTGGCCAAGTATGAGTGAGCTATGCGGTTGTGCAGGACCTCAATTGACAGGTCTTGAATGAGAAGCATGCAGCTGCATTACTCTGTTATTGAACCTGACTTAATATGGCCATGAACACATCTGCTTCTAGCTGATGGCTTATAGCTGGTTTGCATCCTCTCACCTAGACACATGGGAAAAACAAGTAAAGTTTCAGTCTGAAAATCTTCAAACAAAAGTAACTCATAGTCATATAGGCATATTTTAAAGACTCGCATTATGTGCATACCTACTAGGAACAAGTGGAAAATGCACATTCTGGACATCTTGAGGTTCCAGAGCTAAAAGCTCTTGATAACTGAAGCCAGAAATGGCTGGAAAAGAGGTAAGTTGTGGCAACAGGTTCTTCAGAGAAAAGAAATACATTCAGTGTCTTTTCCAGGTTATTATTTCTCTTCTTTTTTTTACTCTGCTACTAGTCATTTCTACCTATTTCAATGGGCAAGGCATTTTGTATTTAGCGTAAGATTTTCATTTCACAAAAAACAATTTTGCAATTCACAAAAATCAATCGAAAAATCGACATCAATGTCATGTCTGTTATGCAAGAATGGACTTCCAGTGGTTGCTATTTGCCTGCCAGTTCCAGTGTCATGTACTGGTGGCACATACACGTAATTTTTTCAACCACAACAAATATTTGCTTTCATTTCCATTCTATAAAAGGTACGATTCTAGCTTATCTAAAAAAGAATTATCTGAGATAAATTTAGAAATAGAAAGAAATGAAATTTGTTGTTCATATTTTTAATTTTCAAATGTTTTGCTTATTCTTGTTAATATATTCCTATTGCTTATTTGAATAGCAACAGAACTTCTACCTGCATTACCGGGAAGTGAAGTTATACTTTGCTATTTACATGGAAAATAACAACTTTAGTCAGACTTCTCTTGAAAAAGAATGAGGATGACTTTACTGTATAAAAGTAGAATTTGAAAAGCCCAAGTAAAATCTAGTAGACAAGGCTATAATAACATCTGGTTAAAAGTGACTGAATCACAGGATCATGGAATAGCTGAGGCTGGAAGGCACCTCTGGACATGTAGTCCAACTCCGCTGCTCACAGTAGGGCCATCTAGAGCACATTGCTAAGGGAGGTGTTCAATGGGATTTTGAATATCTCCAAGGCTGCAGACTCCACAATCTCTCTAGGTATCCTGTGCCAGTGTTTGACTATCATTACAAAAAAAGAAAAAGTTTTTTTCTGATGTTTAAGTGAAATTTCCTCTGTTTCAGTTTGTGCCTGTTGCCTCACCAGGCACCACAGAGAGGAGTATGTCTTGTTCTTCTTTAGTCCCCCATCGGGTGTTTATAAACACGGATAAGATCTCCCTGAACATTGACTTGCCCAGGCTGAACAGCACGAGCTCTTTCAGCTGCTCATTGTATGTCAGATGATCCAAGACCCTAACTGCTGCTGAACTTTTTCCAGTATATTTCTCAGAGATGGACCCAGCACTGCAGATATGTCTTACTGGTGCTGAGTAGAGGGGAAGGGTCACCACTCTCAGTCTGCTGGTGACATCCTTCCTAATGCAGCCCAGGAGGTCTTCTTTTCTGTGAGGGCACATTGCTGGCTTCTGACCAGCTTGTTGTCCACAGAGACTTCCAGGTTCTTTTCTTCAAAGCTTCTTCGCAGCTTGTTGGCCTCTACTGTGAGTACTGATGCACAAATCTATTCCTACTTAGTTGCAAGACTTGGCCTTTTGCTTTGTTTACCTTCATCAGATTCCTGTTACCCATCTCTCCAGCCTGTTGAAGTCTCCATGAACGGCTGCACAACCATCTGGTCTATCAGCCACTCCTCCCAAGTCTGTATCATCCCTCTTGCTGAGAGTGCAGTCTGTCCCATTGTCCAGGTCACTAATGGAGAAGTTAAACAGTACTTGCCCTGGTATGAGCCCCTGTGGTACGCCAACAGTGACTGACCTATTAGGTTGGTCAGGCCTGACTTCCCAGTCAGTCTATGCTGACTACTTGTAGTCACCTTCTTGGTGACGTTGTTGTCCTGAAAGTGGGATCATTTAGCTTGTGTGCAGTATGCCAATATACACACAGAGCAGACGTGTTGTCTTTATTGCATATTTGCGCAGATGTGGGTACCAGATGATAATTCCACAAAGCTAGCAAACTGCTTGGCAGAGTCACAAGGACTATATACTCTGACAAAAATAAAGAAATTACTCATATTCTGATTGGTTCATCACATTACATGGTTATCTTGGAGGTATGCTCCTTCCTCACTTCACTACTCATGCTCGTAAGCTGGGCAGGCACAATCTTTTTGGTTATGAATTGAGTTGGTTGTCACTATCTCCCCCTGCCACCTTTACCTATTTCCTAGTTACCCTAGATCTTTGGTAACTTCATGCTTCTTCTGCAGTCATCCGTTTTTGGTGCCTTCTGGGCTGCATGTTCCCCTTCTATCTGTCTGTTAGCTGCTCTTCAAGGGCATAATTGTGAAACTGAAATAAAATATGTTTTGAAAGAAGGGGTTTAATTCAATCACAACTATTAATGCTAAAATAGGAGTTACTTTGGCATAGTGCTTTATAAAAATCCCATTTCTGGTAAAATTTAAAATTTATTCATACCCTATAGAGAAATAATCTGTGTTTATACTACAAAGACTGAAATTATTTGGAATTTCAGATTAGTGGAGAGTGAATTTGGCTTCTTGGTGAGAGCTCTCTGACACTGATAGCACTGATATTCCAAGCAGTGTGTGAATTTCTGATAACTTTTCCAGGAGAATATAATACTTGTCTTTTGACCCAGAAGTTGATTTCCTGAAAGAAATTCCTTCTTCACAGACTATACTGCTATAATTCAGATCACTGGCAGTTTTCAAGTAAGGGCATTTGAAAAGAAGTGACTGGGGAAAAGAAGAGACCAAAATGATAGCTGAGACTGGTTTGTTCCTTTGAAGTGGAGTAAGGACATGTCAGTGAACTCCATATCTGTATCTCTGCCTGCTGCAGGTGTCCTGAACTTCTTGCAACTATATAGGAGATACAAATTCTTTTATTTCTTGCATGAACTGCTGTCCAGAATCTGTGCCTGAAACAGAATGAAGTACCTCAGCACAGGCAGATCGATTCTAATATTTTTCTAGTCAATCTACTGTCATTCACTATCTTTGGCCATTGTCAACTTTTCTCAGTAAAATAAGAGTCTTGGTGTCTTAGGTCACAATGGACTGAAATATATAATTACCATAATTTATATGTGTTTGGCAATTTATAAATTCAGTGCATGCAAAGCTTTCTGCTACCTGGGAAGATGGGAGTCAGTAATCTAGCACACAGGATGCTTAGCAGCCCTTGGAGAGGACAGATTCACTTCAGTGGTACATAAACGGCTTTATGGGCTCTTTAGCACCTGTAGATGGTCAATAGGATCTATTGTAGAAAATCAGAAAAAAAATATTGTCCCTGAATTACCTTAGTAGTTTTAAACATTTAACATAATCACTGTCTCAAATACTGTTCTAAAACTTCTTTCATCCAACTGGGAGTAATTTTCTTCTTCCTTGCAGTTCCACACACGAAGTCAGAATTACTGGCACTGAACTTGGCAATTTTATGCTAGAGTTGAAGTGGCATAATAAATACAAAAATCTTCTCAGAGTGATCTTGGGTTTGAGCCAGTCCAATGAAAGCACTGTTGGGTTCCTAAAAGAAATGCATGGATTATCTATGCACCCAGCAGCTTGGATATTTTCTAATGAATGATTTTCTGTGGAATCAAATGGGATCAGTTATCCTAGGACTGAAATGACCCTGTAGAAATGGCCCTGAGAAAGACTTAATAAATGAAGAGTTGTACACTGGCATTATGGTTGCCAAAAAAGGAAAAAATGGTCTTCTCAGTATGTGGCAGCTACTCTCCTTACTGCTGGGCAAGGGTAGCTTTCACCAAGTTACTCTACTCAGCCGTTCTTTCACTTTGATGAAGAGTATGGCTGTTGGTTGTTTTTGTTTCTTTCTACCATATGGAGAGATAATAAACTTCACTTTCTTGATTTTTCTTTCTGCTTAATATCTCAAACCCTCAGCCTATCTACAAATCATTCTCCTCCAGCATCCCAAAGACAGAATTAAATCTGTTTGCTGCAAAGATCTGTTTAAGTGATATACACGTTTTGAAAACAATAGCAATGGTGCCTCAAGTGATTGCTTCACAGAATATGACAATAACCAGCCTGGTAATACTTGCCTACAGGTAAGAATGACACTATAACACCCATGACATTGGAAATTTGATGACAGACTTGACCTCTCAGCAGTTCATAGGCAGTGGAAAAACAGTAGCCTAGCTGAGAAAACTATGCTGTACAGTTTTATATCACTTTGAAATATGGCATTGCCACTATACACAATGTGTTGTGGTTCGTTTACAGAATAATTATTCTGATCTCATAAACTACATGTGACTGTCATTTATTAATATCAGATCACATTATATTCCATGACAACTTCTTCTGAGTTATTGTCTTGTTCCCTGCTGAACGTCATCTCGTTTAATGAGACAGTAACACCTTATTAGAATGCACCTAGAAAAGTGTCACGGTGGCCAGGGCACTTCTAAAATGGTTGAGATAAATTAATATTGTCAAACCCAAGAGAAAGATTATAAATTCCCCTTTAAGCTCCTTTGTGTCTTTCAAGGACAATTTACCCCCTGCAGATTCAGCTGATGCTTTAAGTACCTCACACTGTCATTCTGTACAGTGTTTTAAAACGCTTTTTAGACTCTGATTTTTTTTTCTGCTTAGTATTTCTTTATATATAGAAGAAAGAAAGAAGTAACTGCAAGTTTTAAGTTGTTGTTATAGATAATAAATGCAGATGTAAACAGCATTGTCAAGGGAAGAAAATAATTTTAAGTAATTTTAAAGCATAATAGCTACATTTAGCTGATACATCTAGAAAACAGATCAATAGAATTAGTCACCATTCAGGTTCAGTTTCATTGCCAATAATTTATTTTGAAAGTAGCTGACTGAATTATTTTTAAATTCAACTTATAAAACTCCAAAAGAATCAAGTTCAAGGCAGCTTTAATGATTCTTGTGTAAGAAATTCATCATGGATATAAACTGCCATGTCCAAACACATCTCTTGCAATGAGACAACTCACAAAATTTCGGCTTCTTTACCTCACGCAGGTCCAAACTCAAACAACTTTGTGCATTTTCACAACTCACCTTTCCTTGTGCATCTTCCCTAAGTGAGGACGCTGCAGGTTAGATTAACAAGGTCACATTTCACACACCACGCCTCACTCAATGAATTCCATAGGAATAGTTTTTTGCTCCTTGCTCCCAGCTAAGCCTTCACTTGTGTTTTCCCACAAAGCTTGCTGTAAGAAAGTCTCTCTGCTTGTAGATGAAGCAGCTGCTCAGCATACCTTGCTACTGCTTGGGAACAGTTTACTTGTGCATTGTTTCTGACCGCATAAAAAGGTGGCTCACAAAAATGCCATTATTTAAAAAGAGATGGGGCCTAAAAAGATCCAGATCATAAACAAGGCTGTCGTATTTGTCTTCTGGATTTTTTGCCTTCAGTGTGTAATTTGATGACACTAATAAAATCTTTTCACAACAGTAAGAATTTGAAGTTTCTTTCTTCCATAGATCTACTGTGCTTCTGATTACAATATTTGAAGAACTGGGGCTTGAAAAAGACACTAAATATTTATAGACTTACTATAAATGTTTCAGGCCAAATTTCTGGAGCAAAGTTCCTAAAAATCAAAACATTATGTACAAATGTGACAACCCGTTAGAAGTTCTACTGAGGAACAAATTCTGTTCTTCAGTATTGTTTTTCTTCAAAACAACTATTCCTCTCTATATTTAATATAACAGTAACGAAAAAATCGAAACCAAATACTTTTCGTGATCTGAATGACTTCTTTTAAAAGTAATTGGAGAGAAATTTCAAATGTTTAGGAGGATATACAAATGTATGTTAATTTGGGCCATCATTTTATTTCAAAACACTAATAGAACAAAATTCTGAATTTAGAGAGAACTATACTACGACAATATTTGGCAACATTTCTTTTCTTCTTACTTTTCTGAAACAAACTTGACACTAGATAAAGGGAATAAAACAAGATTCAAGCAAGCAAGTAGGCAAAAAACTTTACCTGAAATAAGGTAGCCAAACTTATTCTGATTACATTTGGTTCAGGTACCATATTTCATTTCCCACAAATGCTTGCTTTTATCCAATATCTCATCTCTCTTACACTAGCACATAATTTCAGTGCAGACCCAGAGGTCCAGAAGCTGACTGAAAGAAGAATGTTCTGGATTAGAATACACACTAGAACATTGTATAGGGAGACATAACAAGTTCTAGGTAAAGTGCAGCTTCTTCTTTGAGCTATATTCTTTGTATTTTAACTAATACTGATTTTTTTGAGGTCATAGGTTCAATAAAGTTTACAGGTGCTGGTCTTCATCATACTCCTGTTTTATTGATGGTCATACTCACATTTGCATTTTTCTTAGATTTTTTTACCTTTGTCAACCTCTTACTCCTTTGTTATCTAAGCAGTGAAACAGTAAATCTTAAAAATATGCACCATTACCATGTAGACTCTTTCAAAATATTTTTGTTAGCTTTACATTTGCCTCAAAGGAGACTTTCAACTAATTTTAGTGTCTACCTAATCTTGAAATACAGCAGCTCCAATATACTTTGCATTAATTCTTTGAAATCCAAAATGAAAGCAAACTGCCAAGCTCGGAGAAAAAGAAAACTATCTTTAGCCTCTAGAATGTTTCTCCTGTAAAGCAGGATTCTATATTATTTAGATACAAATCCTACCAAAATAATTGTTTGTTTAAAAAACGTGATATTTGGATAACTGCTTTTAAAAATAATATGGTGTAAGGGTGACATGCAGAAACAAACTCCACAACTCACGGAGAGTTATAAAGCAGGTACGTTGTATTACAGTGCTGGGTGCAATGGGGATCGCTCCTACTAACTTGCACACTGAGTCACAAAGCATGCACCTATTTATTACAAAGTTTATCTAAGTGGGCTGGATTTTTACAATTAGTTCTGGGAATTCATTATCATACTCCACCCCCCTTTAGCGCTTGCGTAATGTCATCTGGTGGTCATCTGTGGGGGTCTTCTGGATGAAGGCTCGTAGTCTTCCTCGCTGTGTACTTTTCACCTTTGGCCCAAAACTGCTGAGTTGTCTGTGTTGGCTGAGTTCCAAGCCGCCAGATCAGTTTCAGCTAGAGGGGGGGTTTTTACAGACAATAGGTTTCTGGTTATCAGTCCTTATCAGTCCCTGTCTCTTTTACCTGTCTCACACCAGTCCTTGTTATCTACATTTGAGCTCACAGCAGTCCTTATTAGCAAGATTACAAAGAATAGGACCAAACTAAATGTCAGAGGTTTAATCCTTGCCTCAATATGGCTGCAAAGCTATATAACAAAATCAAACTAAAATTAAAGCAAAATCGAACTAAACGTCTATTTCCCACATCAAGGGAACACAGATAAAATACTTAAAAATTCCTGTTTGGGCTATTCAAGGGTTTTGTACTTCCCAAAAGTTCACTGCTGATATATAAACTTCATGTTGTGCAATGCATTTCTAGTTGGGGAAAAATGGAATCATAGATGGCGGGAGGGAAGGGGGTAAAACCAAGGGACAAGAATACCTTAAAAATAGCTGTTCCTTGCTTTTTAATCCATGCCAGGCTTACTATTTGCAACAAACCTACCTATTAGTTACTATAACCTCATGATCATTAATTTTTCTGATAAATGTAACTATTGTACATAATGATTCAATACAATATTCAATCTCAGACTAGGCAACCCAGGACTGGTTATTTTACAATAATAGGTGTATTTAGTCCAATCTTGTAATGATATTTTATAATCCAGAATGAGTTAAGCAAAGCAAGGAAACGTAATTTTAAAACTTCTGTCTGAAATCCACAACTTTTCAAACCAATGAAGCAGATCTCTTCAGTGGCTGTAGATTTGTGTCCTAGGCGATCTAAACAGGTAGCTTTTAGATACAAGGAAATTGTTTTGTAGATAAGAGACAAATAAAAACATGCCTTGCATTATGCCTGGCTACCCAAAGTAAACAGCCTATCATCTTGTCAAGCCAATGAGAGACAATGTAGGGAATAGAGACGTTTCTTAACACTTTATTTACAAGAGACAGTAGTTTCCTTTCTAAATGAAAGAATTGTTATGCTATGAGATTGAGTAGTATGTTCTTTGAGAAAACATTGGCACTACATTCTTTCTTTTCCTCACCCACTTATTCTGCCTAGTAAAGATAATTTTAAGTGGATTTCAGTTCCATACTGCTGAAAATGTATTAACACATGCTGTGTTAGAGTAAAATTACCTTGTATTATTAAAAATCAAATAATAATATATCATGAAGTTAACCTTTTTTGCTTTAATTTCCTTAAGTTTTCTACCTAGACTGTCGTATTTTGTCACTTCCATCCTCTTTCTCGGAGAGGGCAAAAAAAGAGACTGCCTTGTAATAAGGACAGTACATTAAGAGTCTTCAGAGAGGACCATGAGTACCTGATCTTTTAATGGCTCTGTGAACTTGGGTAAATCTTTTATGACCAAGTCTAAAAAGCAGATTTTATTTTGAACTGATTAACTACAAAGAGAAGAAAGAAGGGATTCATAGCCCTGTATTAAATTCATAAAATCAAGCATACTGGCTAAAGGTTTGTTTATAACCCTGACGACAGGAATAAATCTTTCAATTCCCTACAGCTGAAGTACCAGCACACCTTGAAGACTCTAGGTCTAAATACAAATTTGTAATTAAATACCTGATGTCATTCCTTTCAGCCCAGGGAGACCTATGTGAAATTTTTCATCCCTCCAAGCAGATTGGAAGCCATCTCTCCCGAAAGAGTGTTTTAATCATTAGGCTCGGTCAGGAAGATGAGCTGACGGACCTTCAATCTGTCTTCTTGATATTGTTCCACTTTGCAAAAGAAAATAAATATCTTCCAAAGAGGCTGATTTTACTACTCATGTTACAACACTCATCCTTGAGGAAAGAATCAGGGCTCCAGTTGCTTCTTCCACTAATATTTTGCTAATTTATGTTGGAAATAGAAAACTATGTTTTCCTACACCTTTGTGTGTGGTTTGACCATTTATATAATCAGTTTCTTATGGTGTCTGGCTGAGTCAATATTTAATTACTCTGTGTAAGTTGAATAACTTCAACAGAATAAGAAAAATGGAAGCACCCAAGTTATTAGCAGTTACTAGCAGCTAAAAGTACGTAGTATTTGGTTTTTCTCAATTAAAACTCAAGTCTAAGGCTCCACAGATGGAGAAAAGACAAGAACAAGATCATCTGTATCCTGAAAACACTGTCTATTTACCTGTTAGTGGAAAGACTTTCCAGGCACCATCATCAGTTGTTTTATTTTGCTGTCTGTGTGACCTAATCTGCAAAGTGTTCTTGGGGAATGCTTTGTTTGAGCTCTGTAGGTAAGTGCTTAGCATACGTGTCTTGCCAAAGTACTCAAGGCAGACAGGTCTGAAACAGTTTTAGAGGTGATCAGAAGGAAATTTAACGTTGGAAATTTACCTCCCAATGGACTTTGTTTACCTTAAGCCTTAGCATGAGGTTTTGGGATATAATTAGGAATTTAAATGCCTGAAATTATAACACTTAACTTTATGAACTAGGGCTTATATTTTCTGTAAAATGCTTCCAACACAATATGTTCTACAAAAAGAAAAAAGCAAAATTTCTCCAATGTATAAGTATTGTGCTACCAAATGTATTAAATCTCACAATATTTAGTGATCAGCTATGAGGCAATGGAGCAAAATGCCAACTCATATAAATAATTAACAAAAGACATCTGCTACTATGATATAGCAGAATTTATTCAGTGGCATTACAGAATGTTTTACCTTTGCCATCAAAAAAGCCCTGCAATGATAACACTGTTACAGTAATAGCTAGAGATTTTTCCTCATATTCATGGGCTCTGCAGACATTAACTGGTCTATAATCAACTATGGTGTGATACAATATGACCATGTAGGAAATGGGATAAATTTTGGAAATAGAGGTTGCAGTCAGATTTTCCTTGTTGAAGTGACTCAGTAGCTAACTCTTTATTTCAGTGTAATGTGAAAATATTTCCAAGATGGTAGAATGCATAAATTTAGAGTAGTCACTCGGTCTCACAAAAAGCAAGTTATTTTTCTAAAGAAAAAACAGCAAAATGCATCATGTACTTATTAGTCAAGGGCATACTGTCAATGAGAATACAATACTAGAAATAGAAACCACAGCCTTTGTTTCAAATTCTAAGTTAGGAATGGGGTAGACCTATGTGCCAAGAGGAGGTGGCTCTCAGAGGGTGGAGATGGGCATGGGAGTTCTGCTCTAGGTTTCAGATGTGCCAGAAAGCTGCAGCTTTGTTTGCTCAGCTTTGCAAGTAAGCTTGAATCAGAGCTGATGGAAAACGTCTTGACCAGATGAATGATGTGCATCTTAACTGCCCTCAATGTTGATGTCTTGCACCACCATGAATACTGGCAATAGCTAATAAGCAAAACGGCTAGTAGGTGACTATTGAAACAAAGTGAGCTTATTACCAGACACTTCACTTCGCCACCTTTGTTAGAGAAGATTTATGCTAAATGTAGAGACAACACTAGATTTATAGACCTAAAGTAACAAAAGGCAAAGTTGCTCCTTATCCAAAGAAAGCACCATTGTGAAGATTCATGTCACAAAGCCACTTCATAAGCTTCTGATTAATAATGTATTAACAGCATGGACTCGTTCAGTTATTTCATTCCAGTATATTCACCCTTTTTCTTTCTCTACCAAAATACAGTTCATTATAAAAGAGCTGTCAAAGGTGACTAATGTAATTGAAGATGAATCTCTCAAAAAGAAATGTAAAATCCTTGTTTAGAGAAAGATGCCAACTTTCATACCCACAAGACAATGACTAATAATGACCCACAAAATGACTAATTATTACCATCTTAAAACAATATTTAACCATCCACTATTGCTTTCTGAAGACAAATATTGGGAATATCTCTTTACAGGGATGAAAAATTTTACTACTGGCAGTATAATCTGTACTTAGAGAAGGTGAACACTTAATAGCAGTAACAGGATGAAACTAAGGATAAGAAAACTTTGACTGAATATTGAGACAAAGTTCTTAACAGTGAAATCTATTATTCTGTGCAGTTATTTCTGGGAGCACATTATTTTCATATTTATTTTACCCTCACTGCCCCACAAGTCACACTGATGTCAAGACCAAAGCATTTCATGGAGTTTGACTTTAAACATAGATGACTGAGAAAAAAAACTTATACATTTCAGTCTAACCTTTCTGTGATTGCTTCTATCTTCCTCTTTTTGTGCAATACCTGCTTACTAGCAATTCTAAAGCTCTGAATAAGAAGTATGTCTGCCTGCTGTGGTAACAAATTACTCTTATTTTTTAACTCCATTTGCTAAACATTCTTCTAGATCTCATAATATTGTCAGATATAAGACAATATGCCACTTTTACTGCCTCTTTTGAAAATAGATTTGGCATAAGAAAAGAATTTATCTACATACTCTATATTCTGCCATTTCATTACTTAATTTTTAAAAAAATTTTGAACATACTTGGGAAGGAAGGAGGTCAGATAATAATACTGTAATACCAGTTATTCAGATATATTTTCCTTGATAGTTTGAAACAGGTGCTGACACAGTGCATGACAGAGTCATTCATAATTCTAGGAATCATCTTTCTTGAAGTAATTAAGAAGAAATGATGCCAGGGGAAAAAAAAAGAATTATTGTTTCATTCGGGGAGGGAAACTTCATCAGTGATGTTCAATGGTGATTTCCTGGATTAGTTGCCTGAGTGAGGCAAAGTATATGTATATTATATGTACCTATAACTGAGTTTGTAAGAAAAGTTTCACTAAATTTCCTCTCTTTTTGCTCTCACTTGGTCAACCCTCAGCCTGGCAGATGGTGATGAGCAAGCAATCCAGGAGCATCTCTAGTCATTATGAGCAACACCAATCCTTACAGTTAATTTCACACAAAGCTGTGTGCGACCAGTAATAACTCTTTACATCTGTCTGTTCTTGCTGGGTATGAACAGATTATTTTGGGATGGACTGTCTTTATGATTTACCCAGTACTTTATTTCATCTAGTCACCATGAGGGAGATGGGTATGAACAGGACATAATTAATGATGAATTTGTAGCAAATAATGTTGCATATTTATTCCTCAGAGATTTATCAGAGGAAAACCAGACATTTTTAAACCCATAGAAATATTGATTATAAAAGGATTTACACACAAATTGTTAAGAGGGACCTGAGGATAAGAGTAAAAAAAATTCATTGGATAAATCACTACAGATGCAGAATTAGAATTACATGATACATTGCCTCTCTTCCCATGTTGTTCCTTCAGAGCTGAGATTCATAACCTAGAGATTTTACACATATTGTGATTCTTAGTATACAGTATACTAATGCTTGTATGTCATTAAATAAGCATCTGTAAAAGAGTGCACATGTGGGTCAGATGGTCAACCACAGCCTCTGGTCACTGACAGTGACCAGCAGAAAATGCTCAGAGAAAATAATATGTCAAGAGTTATTTTTCCCCCTAGAATTTTCTCTGAGCCGCCTGTGATATGTGGCTCAACAAGCCCCTGGGCAAGAAATGAAAGGACAGTGATTTTATTGATCTTTATCACACCTTCTATCCATCACCTTCATCCAAGGCTGAAGAATCTTAGTCATTCCTGCTGCAGAGGTGACACAACTATCAATAAAATGTGGAATTCCTATAGGTGTATTTTGTCTTGTGATGATTGCTTCATCCTTTTGTGTCTTTGCTGTATTGTTTTCAAGTCCCTTACTAAATGTCTTTTTGTATAATCCAAAATTTTACTTGAGTGCAGAGAAACACACAAGATCTGTCTTTGGTTAAAAGAGAAAGAGAACTCGCAATCTTTGATGTTTAGTAGTACGTACTATGTTTAGCTCATATGCTCTTCTCTTTTAGGCATAAGTTCTGCAGAGTTCTTGAATTATACATTACTTATTCAGTCAGTAGTTGTCAGTACTCGACAATTACCTCTAGAATACATTTTGATCTGTAAGTCCTTAGACAATCATGGTAGATTACATACTATTTTATCATGCTTATGACAAATGAAAAACAAGAATCTAGCACATCTATTAGTGTGTTATTTTTCTCTATTAGAAATATACAAGTGACACATATTGGAAAATCACGAGGAGTGAGTTATCTTCAAAGCCAACTTGTTATCATAGGGTAATGCTTTTGCTATTTTCAAACCTAATAAGGAGTGTGACATAACTTCTCAAGATAAACATTCCCAAACCACTGTTGGAGAAAGCAACTGTGGGTGGTATATTTTCTGATTTTTGAAAGATTCAGTTATCTTCACAAATAATATCTTAAAAGTCTTTTATTATGGGTTGTTCCTGTGACTTTAAGGTGACCTATTATTTCATTTCGTTTGCTTGTGAACTAAAGATTGGGAGGCTTAAAATGCTATATCTCCAATATGTGTAGTTGCTAAGAAGCTAGTTGCACATTTGGTATGCCAATAAGAAACTTCCATTTAAACCAATGGCCACATTCATTCTTGTGTGAAAAAACAGACCTGTACTTCATTCAGTGAAAAATTAAAATGTGAAAATTTTTACTTCCCAAATATAGAACTATAGCTTGAAATTTTGTGTAAGGTGTTAAGAGATCCCCTTGTGCCTTCCCCCCTTTGACAATGAAAAATATTCAGCATTGTACTCTTCTCCTTACCCAAAACTATATGTGTCTTAAATAAAGGTTTGTTAAAATACAAGCTACCTTTTTCACACAGAGATTCTTGATAGCTCAGGATTTCTGCTTACCATATCACTAGTTTCTCAGGATGTTCAGGCTCCTGCGAAGACTGAAAAATGTACTGACAATTTAGAAAAATATATACAGGAAAGGTGAATCTAGAGAAATGACTGAAGTTTGATACAGAATATAGTCTGCTGGACAGAAGTGGATCTGGGAAAAGAGAGTATTTACAAGGGATGTGTAATAGTCAGCAAAGTTTTGCTGGTCTCTACATGAGAAGGAAGAAGATGAATATTTCTAAGGAAAATAGAAAAAAGTTTCATGTAGATGGTATATTTATGAAGAATTAAGTTCCTGTCAGTTAAAGTCAAAATTTTTTTATTGTTTTGATAGCTGGAATATAGCTGTAGCTAACTGTGAATTCTCTCTGTATTGTATTTTCTACCTTGGATTGTATCCTCCATCAAAATCATCTTGTAGTATGATCTTCACTTTGGATTATGCTAGAGAGATAAGTAATATCCTGGACAAGAAGAAACTGATTATGTTAAAAATCACACTGGGCAAGAGTTATGGATGTTCAACTTCAAAATTGCTGAAATCTGTAACAGAATTGTTATACGTAATGCATTTAGTATAGATGAAAATCTTTTTAATATTATTAAAAGCTGATATTCCTGGGAGTAGTGGGAAATTGTGAGCTATCTTAACTTTCCAAATAGCTATGAAGCTGAGGATAAAATATTACCTGGAATCCATACCCAGACATGCGTGGGGAGGCGACAGAAATCACACAGAAGCATTCTGGTGATTATTCACGTTAAAATGGTGTTAAGATTAAGCAATACACCAAAAAAAATAATGGAAAAAATACTGTTCAACAAAGAAAGTAATGCTTTCAATGTCAGAAAGCATTCAAAGGAGTTGACAGTTGCCAGAATTCAAGCAGAGCTAGATCCAGCAGTGACTGAACTTTCCATTTTCCATACTTTCAAAAAGTGGATGTCTGCAGCAAACAACTGGCATTTACAATTTGAAAATTCCAAAGCATGCAGGGCAATTTTTGTTTGGTTTGGATATTTGAGATTTTTTTTTCTGTTTTTTTGATGACATGTTCCTCCATCTCTGCTCTCTGGGTTACAAGATCTTGGGTGGTAATGGCACGTAAGAATAAAAAATAAATGGCTCAGCTTCCAGGACTAGGGTTTTGAGGCTAGGATTTTGATATCTGTGAAGTAGCGTGTGTGTATATACAATGCCCCAAAAGGGAGCTATGGTACTCGAGAGTTTGGCCTATCCTAAGGTATACATTCTGCCTGCTAATCCCCATTGTCTTCAGTTCGTATCTCCTACAACACAGATTTGATGTGGTGGAGGTTGTTAGTTCAGTTTTCCTCTTTAACCAGGCCTTGCTTTCCAATGCTTTGGAGATTCAAGCACAGCATGCCAGTGTAGGGGCTGCTAGGAGCTGGGTGGCAAGTGCCTGCACCAAGCCAGAGAGCCCAGTCCCTTACATACCTGAATATTTCTGTTTTAAATTCTCCCTATTATTTCCTGTTCAACCATTTCTATTACAAAATTTGGAAGGTAACACAACATGACATAAAAAATGAAATTGGGAGTGATAGATCACCATAAAATGTTATTTGAAAACCAAGAAATGAAATAGTCTTCTGCAAAATCAACATTATGGAAACAATAGCTTTCAGTATATGAAGAAGTATTTTTTAAGAGCTATAAAATAACAAACTTTCACATCTTGTCAAACTTCACAAAGTCCGGGGTTGGTTCAAAACTCCATTTAGCTGCTGTGTATTTTTCCCTTTATTTCCTTTTCCATCGTTTTTGATTACCGAGATTTGATGAATTGTTATCAAAAAATCATAAGTATTGGCCACTTGAATCAACTTGCTTTTCTGTCAAGAATGTCTCAGCAGTAGCTTTCATTCCTTCTTTGAAAGATTTCTCTTCAAGTAAGATGGAAAGCATTATTTTATAAAAAAGTACCTTACGGCTTTATAGCTCAATTTCCCAGTGCTTCTGGAGAGAGACAGAAAGACTTAGGAGTTGGAGGCACTTGGCACCCTCCAGGAGGCACTCCGCACAGCAGAGGATTGAATCATTAGATACGGTACTGTTTATAGTGCACATACAAAAACTATTGGCTTTCAGCTCTGTTTTGTGCATCTGTACAATGTTCCACTTTCTGGTAATACTTTCACAAAGTAGTGTACTTGCTAAACTGTAATCGAGGGTTGTTGGGATGATTTATAACCTGCTTCTGTAAATATTATAGAAGACATATAATAGCAAAATATAATATTAAATATGACTTCTTTGGGTGGTTACACAAGGACAGGATTTATTCTTTTATCTGTTGGGGAGCTTCTATTTGAGATAGAATGAATATTGCTTATTTGTTTGTGTGTTTTCCAATACATCTGTAAAGTTTGTTACATCATTTTTTTATTATTATTATGTGGATCAGAAGAACAAGTAGCAAAGGAAAGCAGAAATGTTTATACTCAGGTGAGCTGTAATACTGCCATATATGTAAAGTAAGAGGGCAAAGTGAGGTGAAATTAAAGAGGATGGTGAAAGAAGTGTGAACAGGTGGGAAAGTTAGATCAAGACCAGCTGAGGTGCTAGGAATGGAAATTAGTGAAATGAGAGTTTCAAAGGCTAAGAACAAAGAGGAAAGAGGACTTTCTAAGGAGAGCAATTACAGAAAACCTGCTGGGTACATTACAGTCTTAGATAGACTGCCATAGGTAATGGCTGTAGATAAAAGGAGGCAAGTGGGAGCAGTGGACCAGAAAACCTCAACCATAGGAGCAGGGAGAACTTGCAGATGGAAGGGAAGGATGATGCAGGTGGGGAAATCCACAGAAAGGCTCAGGCACTTTTCCAGTAGTGCTTGCCTGCTACAAGGTAGCCCACACATGCTTTGCCTAACTGTTCAAGAACTTGGTGCCCATAAACATCATGGTTTTGCTTGCAGCACCCTCTACCTGCCTATCTACACTTCCCAGACACGTGTAGCACTGATGCCTATGGGCCAATGGAAGTTTTATTCTCTGATGTGGAACCTAAATTTGTCCTGTTGGGAACCTTAATTTTTCATATCGTGATGCCATTGGACAGGAGAGGAAGAAGGATCACTGTAAGTGAGAAAACGGTCAGGGACATTTTAAATGATGGAAGAGAAGACACAGAAAATCAAGTACTGAAAGAAACTGAGATAAAAGCAATACCTATAAATAAAAAAAAAGAGTATAAGAGTGATGGAATAAACCAGTGAATTAAATTATGCTGTCAAAATGGATTTATATACTTAATAAGCTAGCTTGAATTCAGAATTTTTCTTCAATTAAAAAAGTTAGAGCATTTGTAATAAAAAGCAGAAATTTTGAACTATCCTATAGGAGAGCTATTTAAAAATGTATTTTGGTGATAAAATCTAAACATTTCTAGTAAAAAATTGGAACATGTAATGTTGATTTAAGAAACCCTTTCAAATTAGATTGTGAAAGGACTGCTTTTAAAACCATTGCAGCTTCATTTTAATTTCTTCAAAATAATGCTTTTAATATCACTTTATCTTCATACAGTTTTATTTCCGTTTCATACTTGTTTAAAAAAGGTGCATTTGCATTGTTTCTATTTTATTTTTCATTTTGCAGTGCTTAAAACTGTTTTTTATTTGAGACATCAGCTTTTTTAATATTCTGCTTATCTTAGTTTCTTTTTGAAAGTGTCTCTTTGTTTGATATTACAATGAAATACTGAAGAAGAAAATTAGACAAGTGCTCAGGATCTTTACAAAAATAACAAACCTTACATTCACTCTAAATTATTAAAATAAAGTGAGGCAGGCAGGGAATTTAGGCATCTTTTTCCTACTACTTTTCTTCAGTTTCCCATTTCCTGGAGGAACACGTTAAGATATTGCAGACTGGTTGAGACAAACTGGGTGCAGTTGAGAAGCGGAGATACTCAGGAGTAAACAGTGCAAGAATAGCTATGTTAGTATGTCAGGTGCAATAACAGCCTAAGTTCAGAGGATGAAGGAAATTGCTTCACCTTGCTTAGAGCAAGTGTGTGCAGATACACCTCTGGATGTGTCTGGAAGTTGTTGAATATGTCACACGTGGTAATATATTTTATGGAAACCAAAAGACATCCAGTCAAGGAGGCCATGATGCAGAATATCTATTACTGTGTTCCTTAGATGCTGACTGCCAAACAGGGGTTTTAAAACCTTTTTTGTTTTTTCCTCTTTCATTATGTCACGCATTGTTCTCATGAAGATTTCTTGGGCTGGAAGCTGTAGAAATCCATTTCTTCTTCAATAAATGTCATAGATAATATTGGGTCAGAATATCATGCTATAAATCAAGAGAGATTTCCTAAACTGAAAATAACATAAAGGGCTTTAAATTTTTACTGTCCCAGACATTTCATCATTTATTCATATTACATCATTACAGCTGCAATTGTACATTATATAAATGCACTCGGTCCATTTGGGAGAAAAAATAAACACAAAATACAATAGGAAAAGACCTACTGAATAGCTTCACTTTATGTGAGCAAAGATCAGAAAGGAAAGTTCCCACGCTTTAGCAATACTTCTTCATTCTCAGCTCTTACCGGGGACTCTGTCAACACTGGAGAAAAAATCTGAGAAGATAATTCAGTCTTCTTTCATCCTTTCATTTTTTTTTTCTTCTTTTACTGTGCTCTAATTCATGAGTGAAGAATTTGGCATAATAAATTAAACAGAAGACCATACTCAAACATATAACCTCTTCTTAAAACAAATGAAGTAATTCAACTGGGTTAATTTGTTTCATAAATTTGATTTTTTTGGCAATAGAACAAAATCTATGAAACACTATGTTCAACTGGATTATGCTCCATTAGATCAATTAAGTGAATATAACTCAATAATAACATGACAGAACAAAGACAAATATTGAAAAGTGGTGAGCTTTTACTTTGTCAATTTCATGAAGAGGTAAAAATTCATATGGCAAAGAACATAGCTTGTATTAGGCAAAATTGCCTTTTTTGAATTGTCAGTTTAATACAGGGAGGCAACGACATTTAATGATACATTTTATATAAGTCTTACAGGATGATGTGAGCTGGAGTGAGCAACAAGAAGGAATGTCTCAATATATGATGTCCCACAGGCACATATGCAGTGCCATAATCTCATTATATCTGTTAATGGTCAAAAACCTAATGGCACTAATGTGAATATTGTTCATTTCATAAAAAATTACTTTTAGTAGAATAATTGCTCCTTCTGCTGTCCTATATCTACACATTCAGGAGCGTCATTTTGAAAAATATATGAGCTTACTTTCCTAGCTTTATACTAGAACATCACGGAGACAACAGGACTCGAACCTGTACCAATGATCACCAGGAAATGTCAATAGGCTCAAAACATTATGTTACTTTTTCAGATCTTCCTGATTTTCCAGACTCACTTAATCTCTCAGAATCTTTAGTCTGTAATACTGGGGTGAAAATTTCTAAGAAATAGTTTTGTTGCTTTTTTCCATTTCAGTTCCTAGCTCTATCACTTCTTTTTGCAGATAACGTTGCAGAATGTTTTGCAAAACTGTTCTTAGCTTTTCTTATTTCTGGAAATTAAGCTGAAAAAGCAGGAGTCAAACACTTCGGAATTTTTACAAAAATTTGAAGTTTTCACTTCAGTATTAGAAATGGTTAAATGTTTGATGACTTTTTTCCTATGTACCCATGAAATTGCTACTTTTTGAAGGCTCTTATGAACAACAACTCTTAACAGAGACTATCCATATCTCTTCTACAAACAAAACAGAGTTGGCTGGTATCAGTTTGCACAAATTATTTGGTCTGAGCTATGTAACGTTCTAATCAATGACAAGTTACCTATGGAACTTCAACTGCAAATCATACCTCATCATGTGGAGAACATATTTTTTCAGATAATAGTTTTTTTTCTTTTTTTATTGGTAAACTGGTGATTCAGAAAGCTGATGAGGAAATATAAATTCCAGATTAACCATACGATGACAAAACACCAGAGTTCGCACATTGTTATAACATGTGAATACAAGTGCCTACATCTTTTTGCTTCAGTTCCATCATCTTAAATGCTTATTTTCTTATTCTTTTCTACTCATTAGATCAGAATATCAAAGACTGAATTTTGCAAACTTGCATCTGACATTTTCCACCAGGTAGAGTTTACTCCTTCCACTTACTGGTGTTGACCAGGTTTCTGTCTCATGTTAAGCAGATGCTTTACTAATGCTTTGCACAGTGGTTTATCAAATATTTATGCAGCACATGAAGCAAATACATTTACATTTCACTGCAGACGACTGAATAAGTTCTATACCATTTTCCCAGTGAAGAGAGTCACTTCCAAACACTTTTAATAATTCATGTCCTAATTTGCAAATATTGCAGGAGTTTTTACCTGGCAATGCATGCTAGTCCTGTAGCAAAGAAGAAAGAATGAAATAATTCCTTCCATGTATAACAGATATATGCTAAAGAATGATTTTTTTCTCTCAGTATTACAAGTTTTGTGCCAGCTCCTGACCAATTTAGAAATCAATGCTAATCCATAAAAATATATAATTTTTCTTTCCTTCATTACAGTTCAAACATTCTGATACTTTCAATGCTCTCGTGTTTTGAAATGCATGTGTGGTTTAATCCAAATAAGCTGGAAAAATCTTGGGAAAGTAATATATAAAAAAAGCTATGTATGCAATATCTTGCCTCTGCCCTCTGAAATATGGATAAAAGAATTTTGAGGAATTTGAAATTGACATATAAGAAAACCAAGGTCCTAATTTGGCAGATTCCTTGTTTAGGTGGTCCTTACTCGTACAAGAATTTTCATTTAAATGTTGCTGGATTAAGCACTAACACATAATATACACTTTATCACTTTTCTGTTGCATTCTTTTTGTTGTGACAGGCAGAATGCTTGATTAGATTCCTAGGTGTTGCATTAAACGTTAATTGGATTTCTATGTATAATTAAGATAAATGTGTGGTTAACTGATACAGAGTATTAGGCGTATGAGTAAAATATATATAAAGAAAAGGAAGAAAATCTTACTTCTTAAGTCTGAGCTGGCATCAATCTGGGAGGAACTACACACTTGCTTGAGAAGAGAAATAAAAAAAACAAAACTATCTTGAAAAACTAGAGAAGATATTATGAAAAAAATTCAATTCATTGAGAAGAAACAGCGGGTTGTTACATGCTGGTATGGACAGTCAGGTCCAAGAATATAGAACGGGAATTATACATCCGGGCAATCAAACTGCAGAAGCAGGTCTGGAGATGAAGATGGATCCAAACTGTTCTTGACTGAGTAGTGTTACACTATATTGTAAACAGGGTAGGTGTATTGTCAAAGTGTCAAGCAGTCTTTCTTGCTCAAGGCATTATTCATAAAACTTCATTTAGAATATTTTGTTCAGATTTTGGTTCTGTGCTCTAAGAAAAGAGCTACTGAGAGCCTTGAGAAGACAACAAGAAGGACCAACACTGCTCTGACATATAAGACAGACTGAAGAAGCTGTAATTTATGGAGGAGACCCCAATGACTACAGTTTCAACTATGCAAAAAAAGAGCTATGTAGGGAAAAGGAAATTCCAGCTACCAAAGTAAAGGGCTTCATCAGTAGCAAGTAAGGTTTATAACAGGCATCAGGAGAAGATTCTGGAATGGAATATTATGAATGCTAGGAAAAGTGGAAACAGAAATTTTTAGGAATAACCTTTATTAACTGCTGTCATAAATGGCTTATGGAGCACTGATCCCACCTTTGTCTAGAAGATGAACCAGATCTGTGCATAGACCGTCTCAGCCTCTCACTCTGTGATTGCATCTCGTAGTCTTACATTACCGAGCATCCTTTTTTTTTTTCTCATTTCTTCTCTATTCACTCCTCCAAATTGTATTTCTACAGCTGGCAGTTTCCTAGGCACAAAGATCAGCAGTGGAGACTCCTGGGGCTTTGATTGTCAGAAAACAACACAATGAATTCTCAGCCCCGTGAAGTGGTTTATAATTCAACATTTTTTTTTTTCCCAATTAAAATATAGGCTTTTAGATAGCTTAAAGAAAAATTTAATTAATACTTTAAAAGCTGAAGGAATGGGGGAAAAGAGTGCCTAACAGGATCTGTGCTTTAGCAGAAAAGTCTTATGGATTGTTTTCACACAATTATGTATCGTCACTATCTGTAGCAATGATAGCACTACAGTATACATAAAGAAATTTATAATACAATAATTAATGAGGCTACAGACTTAAATCACTTATACATTCTCACTTTTCTGTGCGTTTCTTCACAGAATATACAATTATATTCATTGTATGAAAATTAAAAAAATGTCTGTTGCTATTCCTGAGACCTTCGTCTTGCATTTCAAAATTTATCATTATATGCATTTTTTGTCATTTTACAGCAATGAGGTGAATAAAACTGGAAATAGCTACTCATCAGTTTTGTACTAACTATAATAATCAAGATATTTTCTCACACTTGTGAAAAAGTGGGAAATTCTGAAGTGGTGTTATTACAACTGGAATATTTACTGAAGAATATGACATGCATTTCCAATGGCAATCCTCATCAACACTAACTTGCTTTTAGTTATGTGTAAAACTTTTGATACAAATAATTTAAAATAGATAATTGTGGAACAGTATGAAAAGGTCTGCTTGAAAACTTCTTAATTTAAGATAGTATGGCCAGCATGCATATTTACAGTACATTAATTGTAGTATGTCCTTTCTTGGTTGATGAATGGTCTTGTTTGCTAATAGTTTTCTTAATCTGTCCTTGCTATCATTTATGAACTTACACAAAAGACGTAATAATACAAAGAGACACCTGTTTTTTTTCTCTGCAGTTGCATTACTGTATTTCTGTTGACTGCATCATTTGACAGCGAGGAGAATGGATTAATCTTGTACTGTCACAATCATACATTCTGAAACAAAATCTTGAGCTGTTTCATTGCTTCTGAGTAGAAACTCTTTCGAATTTTTCTCCATAGAAAATTTTAGAAGTTCACTCAGAAAAGGTTGTGGACTTCAGAATTTCTTACTTAATAGAAATTCGATTTTCTCATCTTCTATCACAAAATGTTAATTTGTTTTGAAGTATAGGTAATGATGTTCTTTGTCTTGTATTTACAACATTTAAAACATGGCCTAAGGAAAAAAAGAAAGAAAACTAGCAACATCACATATGAGTTATTTTTTTGTCAAAAGATATATCTTGTTGTGAAAACCCCTGTGCCTTAGGATTCTTGTCCTGCATAGTGAAGTCTTTTCTCTGTTTACAATTTGTTTTCTTAGTTATTCTATGAAATAAAACTATTGCTGTGATAAGGAAAGTGTGAAAAGAACTGAGACAATGGAAACAAAGATAGATAATGGATTTGAAAGGGAAAAGGACATCAGTGTAAAAAAATAAGCTTTCTCTGAAATGAATTTTTTCCAGTTGAAAATATATGCTTAAATTTACAACAATCTTGTCCGTATTAAGTGAGTGAATGTGACTCCAGTACGTACAGGGGAGGGAGGATAACCCCAGGAATGGAGGTTTAGCTCCAACGGAACGAATGCTTTTATCTGTTGAAACCATGATCAAGATGTTTTTACTAGAAAGCAGAGCACGCTGAAACTAGGTGAAAAATACGGTTCTTCTGCCACGATGTTTTAAAACAGAATTTATATGGGAAAGAAAGTAAAGACAAAATCACAAAGATTAAAAATGCTGCATAAAAATAATTTTAAGAGCTATGTTGCATATAAAATACAGCATCAACTAATGTTAATGAAAGCATCTGTGGTAGTAAACTACATCCAATGCCAAAAGAGCCTTCAGATTATAATTAACAATTAGAATATTATTTTAATTAATACACATTAAATTAGTACACATTAAACAACTATCATTAATATTTCAGTTAAATGTCACTTTTCATAGAATGGGTGCCTAATCATCCACCCAGAGGACAAGTGATGGACTAAAGCTATAGCAGAGTTTGCAATAAATGGGTAGGCTTAGCTCCCTGATTCAAGGATTTGTATTTGTTAAACTTACATTATTGTACAAAGAGGTTTAAGTTATGCATTTTTCTTTTTTTTAAAAAAGGTTAATTATCTTCAAACATGCCTATTGTTAGAATTTAAGAAAAATAATAACAGTTTAAATTCATTAAGTTTTATGTGAAAATTTTGTCTATTCTGACTGAGATGACTGTATTCAGAAATGATATTTTTCTCTAACCACTGTTTACACCTTTTTGATGGGGAGAATTATTTCATGCAAAGTTATTGTCAATTATTACATTTTCTTCGACAACATTACGAGGAATTTTTTTGGAAAATATTAAGAATAGCTAAAGGCGTTCCACATCTTTCTTTAATCCAATAGCTGCATTTACTCAGTGCAGAACAAATGTTAGAGGTCCTTCCACGCAGTTCAACAGTGTTACAATGACTGGAGTAGCTAAGGGACACTCCTATGCTCTGTTGCTTGCTTTTCTACGCCTGCAGTTCCTTGTTCTTTGTGATTGCTTTATTTTTCCTATTGTGGTGTGAAATTTTGGTTCAAATGAAGTTTACCGTATAATTTCTGTTACTCTCAGCAGAGAAGAAATTTTTCTGATTCAGAATGTGTTCTGTCCTCTTGCTTTCACTTTGCTTTTCCATTTGCTTATTGGTGTCTTTCACTGTTGCCTTATTGAGGAGACTGCTATCACCCAACTCCTGACTTCACTGCTCCCCTGAGTACCATGTTCCACTGCACAATGATGCTTTTTGGCATATGCTTAGTAGTTCCTGAAAAAGGTAAAGTTAAAGCCTTATTTCCATACTGAAGTCTTCTTACCTTTCTCTTCATCTTCACTTCATTTAGTCCTTAACACGGAGCTGAGTAGTCCACAGACTACAGGATAAGTATTTTGAAAGTTAGCGCTAAGCCAGGCAAGTTAACTCTGACATTGTTACAAGGTATTGGAGACTACTATGAATTTTTCTTACATATTCTCACTGTTCAGTTTAGTTGACTTGTTTTGTAGATGGCACAAACCCAGAAAAAAAACAGGTATGAAAATTAATTTTACAATGATATTGACAGTTTCCAAGAGACTTTGTTCCCTCTCGCCCCCTCCCAGCTTTTAAGAATTCAATATTTAAGGACATCCGGCCATGTACAATAATATTTCAGTTTCTAGGAATTTCCAGAGGTAAGAATGGCTTTAGAAAAGCCACAATTATGTTCTTTAGATGTGTCTCTAAATCAGCCATTCTCGAGAAATCTGTTTGTTTAGAAAGACAAAATAGTGGACACACTAGTTAGAAGAACTTATGTTGGCATCAACAGGGCCAGATTCTTGTGGAGCTTTGTGGTGCCATAGAGTAGAGACCTGCAAGGTGATAAGCTTATAGAATAAGCACGTTATTAAACTACTTAAAAAACAGTGTAGCTACCCACCAGCTTGCTGAAAGAAATGGTATGTGTGTTTCCTGTTCCTATTTCAAGTTCTGTGAAGTAGTCTTTAACAATTTCTTTCGATCAGGTGTTATAACATGGATTTGTTGCTGATGGGAGGCAAACATTGATCCCAAGACATTTTATGCTTGGTATTCAAAGAGAAGGATGCTTTCTGGCACTTGGATCACCTTTCATCCTGGAAACAAATATTCCTTTGCTGTCTGAGTTCTTCAGCCTAGGGTCGCACACACTACAGATGGCCATAGACTCAATATGGGGTTGTCTCCCAGTACATGAATAAATCTGAGCTTTGTTTATTCTGCTTGTGATGATGCTAAAGCAGTTAGTAGGTAGATAGTTTAGATTTTTGTTCTGACTTTTGAGCCTAATTACTTAAACCTGGCAAAGATGTCCAAGCACCCTTTTTTTCTAAAGATGCATGTAAGTTTAAGAAAATCATTTCAGAAATTAATCCAGCCACAACTGCACAAGACTAATAGATTTTATTTCTCTGTACTGATTAGAAGTGTGGCTTTATCCCCAGGGGGAAGACACATGCTCTCTTAAAAGCAACTGCATCAGCTGAGGAGTTTCCCAGATGCAGCTGCTCATTGCCTACTTGTCCCAGTACGCAGTCTGCATTCAAGAGATCCTGAGATTAGGTGAGATGTATTTCAGTCTTTTAATGTCACCTGATTCATTTTGATGGGAGTGGATAAGGGAGAGATTTCACAAGTATTCTGCTATTAGCAGAGAGGAGGAGGTGTTGTTGAGAGAGAGTGCAGTTGGATCAGGAACTTCTTCAACCAGGTAGCAGGAATTGCTAAATAAGGTGGTGCCACAGCCTCAGCTCTTTCAAGTGCAGAACAAGACATGTTTTCTTGCACTATAATGAATTCAATAGATGTCCAAAATGGAGGAGCAACACTTGTGAAAACTACAGGCCTCTTCAAATAATTGAATGTACTGCAGTGAAATATGCCAAGATTCTAGCAACAGAGTACAAATAATTTGTAGGTAAATTAATGCATGAGGACCAACGTGAATTCTCGAGGAACAGATTAATTTCAGACTCTATAATGAAAGGTTTTGTTTGAATTTATATTGCCAGTGATATAGAGGCCTGAGTGTTGGCAAATTTTTTCAAGACATGAAGTATTTAATAGAACTGCAAAGAATGATGAAATAAATGTTGAACCTTCAGCAAGGTTTAGTTAAGTTTGTGGAAAATTTTCTTTCTTCTGCCTCCAAAAGCAGCAAATAGTATCTGCAAGGAGGTATTATGCAGTTTCTCCTGGTTAATATTTACCAATATGTCTGTGCAAGATGGGGATGTTTCCTTCCTTTCTCTTACACTTATAATTTTAGAAGCTTCCCTGCAGATTGTGTGGTGTTCCTTGCATCAGTACATTTACTACACATTTTGCCAATATTCAGCCAAAATAAAATTATATTAATTCTGAGCTAATTTGGAAACTGACCACAGTTACCTCATTCAATGCATCTTGACGGAATAAAAAGTTTTGGGTTACACAACTGCAGATATTAATCACAAATTTTCAGTTTGATATCTGTACTGTAAGCAATGATTAAATAAATAAATAAATAAATAACTTCAGCCTTCCCATGACTTTCCTGTGGTAGTGGACTTATAACAAAAACACCCTTTGAAATTTTTTGTTTTAACTTTGTACAGTGACATACACACAAACACTTCTGTCAGCATGGCTAGAAATAATGCTTAATTATAATCAAATCCTCTTGGCATTGTAAATAATTCATGCCTTTTTCTCTCTTCAGTTACAGTAAGATACACACTCCTCTGACATTATCATTGGCCTATCAACCCTCTTCAGGAAATACAACTATTGATATAATTAGCCCTTCATGTTGCTGTTCTCTTTCCAGAGAATTTCTGATTGACAAATGGAATGATTTTTTTTGTCACATTTTGAAAATCAACTTTTTAGTGGAATATATTTAATTCATACCACTTGTTTCTTTCATAGTTTTTCTGATTAGCTGTTAGTGTTGTTTTTGGAGAATGCTTGTGCTTGTGTGAGACAAAGGTTCTCTCATGCTCTCAGACTACAACATTGTAGACCCTTACTTGTATCAGGACCAAACGCTATTTAGATAGATCTTCCCGTTATGCCTCAGAAGTGTAAAGAAAGCTTTTTAAATGACTAAGGGATCATATATCATTTGACCCTTGTATGAAAGCCCAGTGTATGTTAGCATATCCATGATCTCTCTAACCGATTCAGTATTTCTTCAGTCAAATGTCACTACTTCCTTGGCGAGTTCTGACATTTTGACTTATTTTTTCCTAGTACTTTTAGCTGTATCTATACAGGTCCTGGCATGCAAAGTCCCCCCAAACCCAGACTCATTTTTCTCGCTATATGTTAGCTGCCTTCTCTGATATCTGCCACAGCCAGCTAAGTTTTATAAAGAAATGTGTTCTGCTGATTGTGCCATTCAGGATAAGGCCAGTTTTTTTCCCTCAGTAACAGGTCTTCTGTCCCTGACTGATATCATTATGGATTTGGGAATCGGTGACCCCTTTGCAGTTCCACTTCTGTATGTTCCAGATATGTTCTGGCTTCAGTCTTGCGACAAGACTAAGCAATGCACCAGTTCAGCTCCTCTCCTTCCCAGCAAACTTCTTCTTCAGTGAACATGTTTCCATGAAGATTAAATCTGCCACGAGGGACAACTGTTTTTTTTCAAAAAGGACCATATTTACATTAGAAAAGGACTGGGATCCTGGTGCGTGCAGCCCAGCAGGCAAGGAGAAGCTGAGTAGCACTTAACGTATTCATGAATAGTTCATCACAAACTTGAAGTATTTATTTGGAATTAATGCTGCTTTTACCTGATTTCTTACTGTGCATCCACCTCTGCAAAGGTCTGATTTCTTTCAGGATAATGCCAGTGAAAACACTTACACTGAAATAGGTAATGAAAATAAGCTTCATTCCCATGTGAATTTTTTACAATTGTAATGTTCTCATCTTGTGTGGTTCCAGAGATCTTTCTGCAGCAACTTCTCACACCTTTGCAATTTTCTCAGCAGTTCAAGCCAAAGTTACACAACTGGGACATAACAATTTGGGCTTTGGACTCTTGGTCCCAGGCAGCTAAACCTCTGCTGAGGGCAAAAGGTTACAGCGAGCAGGGGTTACAGTAAGTTTCTATCCCCTTACATTACAAAAGAAGATATTTTATGAATTTGGAAGCAAAATCCACTGAAGATAGTTCCATCTTGGCCTGTGAAATAATAAATTAGAAGCATGGTGAATAAGATATGCCTGTCTTCTTTAGATTCCCTTCTTCCTGTGGAAAGTCTTGGTCTATTAGCAGTAATAAACTCATTTTGGTCTTCTAAATAGTCTCTTAGTTATGTAATGTATTTTATAATGAAGGAGTAAAGTTATCCAAAATATGATTGACCGATAATTACTTTGATACTTGTTTGGCTCTGCAATCAAAAGAGCTGACAGTTTTCTAGAGGAAGATTAAAGTTCAAGTTACTGACCTCTGTTTTCTACCTGCCTCTCTGACAGAAGTTGCGAGGACTTCTGATTCTCCTGTGTGCCAGTTGTTTTCTGCCTGGTTTACAACTGGATTAAATAGTTCTCCTAGGAGGTGACGGGGGAAGGTGACCCCTGTCAGAGGGTCTGGGGGTGGCAAGAGTCCCACCATTCCAGTTTAAATTGCCTTTGCAAATCAGTCAGAGGCCTGATTTAAATTCTTTATCCCATACTCCTCCAACCTCTTTTGCCTCAGAGAATTAACACAATTGGCCTCTGAAAGTAGTCCATTCATGACTGAAAATTCTCTAGAAGCCAGATGAATTTTTCTTTTTATAGTGAAGAAATCAAGGTAAATAATACATATTTTTAGAGACTGCTGTACATTTACGACTAAAGTTTATTCACTTTGTAAAGGAAATACCTTTCTTCTAAGTACATAAAAAATTATAGCTAGGAAATATTAGTTTCTTTATGAACTTTGAGGTACAGTTTCTCTTTTTGTCTCAAAAACATTCTTCGATTCCTTTCAAAATATTTTTCAAACATCAAAAGTTTTTTATTAAACAAAAATAGTGAGTGTTTGAATGAGGAAGAGGAGCAGAGAGATGTAATCTGTAACACAGCACAGATCTCATTCTCTAAATGTTGGCAAAGCATTGCTACTCTGTGTGTGTGTGCAGGCACGTGCCTAAATCATTTGCTCAGGTGAAAAGCTTACATTAGCAGCAGTTGTGCTGACTCACATAGCCAGAAAAATCGTAGGCTGCCATAAATTTGCAAATATATTGCAGTATAAAAGGTCACTTCAAAAATTTCTGACAGTTTGGAACACTAGAAGGTCAAAAATCAGCAGCATATTGTCCTGTTTGGTTAGACTGTGCTACTGCACTCTCTCTATGGACTCTTATTATCTAAAATAATTGCATGCTCTTTTGAAATCAGACAACCTTTCAAAGACTGTATAAGAAATGAATAAAGTGTAGTGAACAGCTTATTTTATTCCATCAGTCCTTTTAACATGCAAATAGTAGAGTCTTTCAAAGAACACACTATGTTTATGCCATTAAAGGTAATGTACGAACAATTGATAATTGTCCAGTTTAGGAACTTTGTACCTAAAGTGCGCCTATATTTTTATTTATATTATTACCTATGTAATAATAAAAGATCTAATAAAAGACTTTTTATCTAATTTTTCTTGTATTTATTCCCTTTGTCTAAAACTATGAAAGAATCTGTGCTGATTACTCATGTATCAGTCTCCCCATCCAATTATTTATGAACTGCAGCAACAAGAAACTATGGCTATTTTCCTAATTGTCTTGTTTTGAAAAGCCATAAAATATTTTACAAGGAAAGGCGTTGAAGAACAGAGAAACTGGGAAAAATCTTGTAGATCATCACTGAAAGAGAAGAAGATATAGAATATCTTTCCCCAGCTCCCCCCAGTCCTTTATAAACAAAACAAATACTCTTCCACAATGTAGAGATTCCTAGAAAGCACTTTCATTTTCACTCCTAATTTCAAAAACTATTCTGGACAACTCTTTAAAATAAGGCTTTCTTGGAATCTATTCTCTCATCCTTATGTTATCAGCCCATCCTTATTTCACAATAGGCAGACTCCATACCTCGCAGAGACTGCCATAAATTCATCCTAATGTCTCCACAAAGACACTGTGAGATCCATGTTTTAAAGCATGTTGTACTGGGTTTGCGTGACAAAGTTTTGGTAACGGGAGTACTACAGGGGTGGCTGCTGTGAGAAGCTGCTAGAAACTTCCCCTATGTCCAGTGAAGCCAATGCCAGCTGGCTCCAAGATGGACCCACTGCTGGCCAAGGCCAAGCCCATCAGTGATGGTGGTAGCACCTCTGTGATAACACAGTTAAGAAGGTAAAAAAAAACAACCATGTGTAACGCAATTGCAGCAGGAGAGAGGAGTGAGACGCTGTGAGAGAAACAACTCCGCAGACACTAAGGTCAATGAAGAAGGAGAGGGAGGATGTGCTCCAGGCACTGGAGCAGAGATTCCCCTGCAGCCTGTGGAGAAGACAGTGGTGAGGCAGGCTGTGCCTCTGCAGACCTATGCAGGAGGTCTATGGTGGAGCAGATACCCACCTGCAGCCTGTGAAGGACCCCACGCCGGAGCAGGTAGATGCACCCAAAGGAGGCTGTGAACCCGTGGGAAGCCCATGCTGGAGCAGGGTCCTGGCAGTACCTGTGGCCCCATGGAGACAGAAGCCCATGCTGGAGCAGGTCTCCCGGCAGGACTTGTGACTCTGTGGGGAACACATGCTTAAGCAGTCTGTTCTGAAAGACTGCACCTCCTGGAAGGGACCTATACTGAAGCAATTTGTGATGGCCGGCAGCTTGTGGGAGGGACTCCACTCTGCAGCAGGGGCAGAGTGTGACGAGTCCTCCCTGTGATGAGGAAGGAGCAGCAGAGACAATGTGTGATGAACTGGCCTCAGCCCCCATTCCCCACTTCCCTGCACCGCTTCAGGGGAGGAGACAGAAAATTTGGGAGTGAAGTTGGGCCCAGGAAGATGGAAGAGATGAGGGAAAAATGTTTTAAGACTTGGTTTTAGTTCTCATTATCCTACTCCAGTTTGATTGATGATAAATTAAACTAATTCCCCCAAGTTTGATCTGTTTTGCCCATAGCAGTAATTAATAAGTGATCTCTCCCTGCCCTTATCTTGACCCACGAGCCTTTCATTGTATTTTTTTCTCCCCTGTCTAATTGAGGAAGGTGAGTGATAGAGTGGCTTTAGTGGGCACCTGGCATCCAGTCAGGCTAAACCATGACAGATGTCAATGTCGAAGGACCCACAAGTCATGATCTTGGCCAAATCTTAAAAAAGATTTTATCAGCATCATGACATTACACAGTACATGGAATTATATTAGTGCGGATTACTGAAAGCTTTGCCATGAGTTTAACTGTGTTTCTTAACATCTGAGAAACATGTGCATCTGGAATAGAGTTGCAAAATATATCAAGGATAAATGAAGAAAGAATATTTTCTGCACAAGGGACATGCTTCAAACATTTAAAACCAAAATGTATTCTATTTGTGTGAGTTTGTGAACAGTTCTCCTTCATAGGGCATATCATAACAGAAGATTAGTCAGCTCTGAATAGGTTTATGGAGATATCTTGAGGCAACCTATATGTATAGTTACTGTAGCAATTTACAGTTATCATGAGTTACATTTTAGATTCAGAGACTGGACGTATTTCAGTGTGTTTTATCAGTTAATGTCATTTTTATTAGAGGTAAGGAGGAAATATTTGACTTCTTTTTTACAAGCAGGACTGTTCAGAAAACAGAAACACGTTGTTAAGCTATAAAACCAATGAGACCTTTAAAGACGTTGTTTAGGTGCGAAACTTTGATATAGTCAGTGAGAGTCAGAAAATCTCAGCTTGATTCTCTGCTACTAAGTCATCTTAATTTAGAACTAGTCAGGAAAATATTTTTTAAACAGTTGGTGGAATTAAAAAAAAACTTTTAATGTAACTTTGATCATTGACATTCACTTCTTAAAAAAGGGAATCTAGACTTATAGAAAATAAAAGGTACAGGAGAAACATTTGCATCCCTAGTAGGCCAGGTATATTCTACTCCTAATCTGTAACCATGCCATCTAATAAGTCTTCTGTGGGGAGGGAAACCCCTCAGTGGTCTGGATCGTGCTCCAAACCTCCCAGTGTTTCTTTTGTCTTAAAAGACAGGGATGCAGTCACTGGATGTAGTCACATTTCACTTGATGTAGCAGTAGAAAGTTGTCGCAGATTTAGGTCATTGTTATAGACAAACTTTGAATACAATAAACAGATCCCTGGTTTTATAAAATGAGATTTTGTTCTTGCAGAATAAGCCAGGGTTCTCATCTGTTTTGCTTTGTGATTTGTTCTTTCTGAGCAGAATGAATTAAAATGTTGAAATAAATAAATCCTAGATTTTCTCTTGAGGGTTTCTCTTTTTAGCATTTGAATCACTAATCTCTCTGTTGCTACAGACTTAAAATAAAACCCAAACCTTATATTTATGAAGAGAAAGTTTATGCAGAAAACTAATTCTAACTTTCTATTCTGATTCCTGTGACAGTAGTCCTGTCTTCATGCAAGCAGAACTGTCTGCCAGGAAATTTCTCAGATGTCAAGAGTCAAAGTATAAATATTTGTGAATGTAAGTTTTCTGTAGACAAGAGAGCTCAGAATAATTTTGTGACGTTTCAATTAAGTCATACATAATATGTTTGCTTGCCCTCATCCTCAGTTTCATTTTTGGCTTCTGTGTGTAAGCCAAAAACTCTGAATGCATTAAGCTGAGGAAAAGATAGTATGAAGGATAATGTAAAAATTGGTTTTATGCTACTTTATAGAACTAAAAATTACTATGAGTTATGGCTATGGCTTATATCTGCAAGCAGGCTCCCACTCATTTGAATCTACTAGCTAGCATCTACTAGGCATTTTTAAAGGCTTTTGTTCTTTGCTGGTGATAGGAAAAGGCCTGTCATGTTCTTCTGTTAAAGGTAATGATAGACTTGTTCTCTGCTAAGAGGTATACATAAAATATGTACAGTAATAAAAAAAAATCCCTTAGGTAGTATGCCGTAATATTCTGTAATATTACCATTTCTCATAAATAAAGACCATAATAAATTGGACACCAGAGGTAGGATACATTGTACTTAACTTCAGAGGTCTACAATGCAGAGTTTTATAACCAAGCTGAGCTCCTTTCACAATTGGTAAAGAAGACTGACCATTTTTGAAGAGTGATTCGTCAGACTTCTTTTAGACATTCACCTTAGGGTGAGAGTCGTTGTGCCCTGAAAGTGACTATTTCTCTCTAGCTACGAAAGGAGTGTAGGATGACTCTTCCAGTGTAGATGATTACCAGCAATAGGTGTCTGCATTTCTCAGATGGGTCTCATATCTGATTGTATGAGAACCCACACATCTGTCTGCTGAAAGAGTTCAGCTAAGGTCAGAGTGCACAGTGCTTTCACATGTTTAAGATCATCTACAGGTAGCTGTAGCTTACTGCCAAGAAACTGTGCACCTCAGAATGTTTCAGTCTCTGACTACAGATATTAAGAGGTAAGGTGCTGGAGCTGGAGCACATCCAGACAGCTTCTTAACCCTGGTACCCACACCTACATTTCTTGCTGGAGGAGGAATGTAGCAGCAGCCCACATCATTAGGCAGCCAGATGAAATTTGGTAACCTACGATTCAAATTGCCTTCACAATGAAATTACTGGGACAGTTGGGGTAACCCTGTGACATTTCTGGAAAGGCAGCTGATCCAACAAGATGGCTGTGCCAGGAATGTTATGCCTGCCCCTTGTCTAACAAGGGCAAGTTCTGTCCTGGCTGATAGTCCCCCACATCCAATTCTTCTCTGAAAGTCATCTTAGGCTGGAGCCTTAATGTTGACTTACATCCACACACTGTGGATGTAAGCACAATATTTACAATTAAATACATATTCAGATCTGTCTTCAGAATGACATTTTCAATCTACTTGGCTTAGAGTCAAAAGAAGTGGAAAGATGCTTCCAGTTTTCATCCCTTTAACTGCTGTTACTCTTGCATAGCCTATAGCCTTTAGAAACTATCTATTTCAAAGCATCTCCTTAACAGTCCTTTTAATAGCTTTAAGATAGATTCAATTTTTCCTCAAATTCTCATGTATTTTCTACATGAGAACAAAGCTATGACTTAGCTCAGGTCACTTCAGTAAAAGGAAAAACTTTTTGTACACAAAATGTATAATCTCTTTTTCAACTCTATTGTTTTTCTGTTATTACTGCTCTTTGGTATTTTAACATGCTAAGTGTTATGCACTTTTTTCCTTCTATTACTCAGAAAAATCCAAAATGAATTTTCAGAAACTTTTTTTCAAAAAATGTACCCCTAGTCTGAAGAAAGTTTAGGAAGTTTCAGACCCAAAGTTAATTGAATCAGTTTAATATAATACAAAACAAGAAGTTACAATGAAATTTTTAACTATGTTTTTAGTTCTAAGAAAAAACTATAATAAAAATTAGGAATACATGCACATAACTTTACTTTTCATCTTACTCGTCAGTGAAATAAATCAGTGCTTAAAAGTCAGAAAAATGGTATTCAAGAAGCATCATATCATGGGAGCTCAGTGAATGATGCTTACTGACGATTCATTACACAGAATCTACTAGTGTTTACCTGTTGTTCTAAGTGCTATAATTCAAAACAAATCTCTGTACTCTAACAAACATGGTTCATTTTCTCCAGTGGTAAAAAATTAACTATTTTATAAATATGAAAAATCCTGTTGGCTTCAGTGGGAGTTGGACAAACTTGTAGAGTTTAGTTTTTTTGCTTATTTTAGAAAAGAAGCATAGAGCACATCACAGAAATGTTTTGCCAGTGCTGGCAATTCAAAGGTACTTTCTTTTTAATCATGGGGTTCTTCTAAGGCTGCATTGCCATCTTTACCTTCAAATTAATCTCTTCCGAACAGTATGCATTCTGAATACTTGTCTTCCCACTGTGCTTGGTATATCACAGTGTGTCTCTTATCTCAACAAGATTAGAGGGACATCTTGCACATTCCTTATAGGTTTTCTACTTTTCTTAGCTATGCTTTTTTCTGGAAGCAGTTATTCATTCACTTGGAACTAGAAAAATTTATGACACGTTTTTCCCCTGTGAGAATGGAATACCAGTTCCTGGCAGACTCAGCACTCTTTACATAAAGAAGTGCCAAGGGCCCCTTGTGCAGGGTCAGGGAAGTGTTTAAATACTCAATTAATTGTATATCTTTATTGTCATATAAAGATGTAGAACAAAGTACTCCAACATAACTGAATTAAATAAATCTTGGCCACAAGAACAGCAAATAAACTGCATTCAGCTGTAACTTTTCTTCCATGTCAGTGGGAGGATGCCTGAAGCTGTCTGATCTTGCCTCAGCTGCTAAGTATCTCATTTTAGTGCCATGTTTCATTCCAAGATGTTAAGAAAAAGAGTCTAAGTTTTTAAATATTTTTATTTAACTAGGCACAGAGTGCATTAAGATCAATCAAGAGGAAGAAGAATGTATTGATGCCACAGAGACCTTCTGTTTGTTCTAGAAGTTTTTTCACTGAAGCAGATGTGCAGAGCAATGAAAAAGTGTAATTTCAGGTATCTTTTATACACTGGGATCAGTGTATCCACAGCCACTTTATCCTGGAGTTCCAAATGAACTAGCAGAGATCCAGTTAAAAAGTAGTTTTCATAATTCTGCCACTCAGATGCGAGACTAACTAACTGAAGAAGAATAATTTTTTTAATATCTACACACAAGAAAGGAGTCTGACTTGTGTTTTGCATCAGGAGGTACTGGTTCATTACGATCCCATTAAAAAAAGGCAGACTCTGAAAAGTAGAATTTAAAATGCTCCCGTGTAGTGTAGAAACTAAAATCCCTTCAAGGAGTTTGCTAGTATTGCTACAGAATGGAAGTCCTTTTCAGATATCAAACTAGAGACTAGCTCAGCATTTCGAGAGATAGAGGGAAATACTTGAATTATATGCTGAAATAAGAAACCTGTAAGAGTTGCTCAAGTGAGTGAACTTTGTCTTCCACCTGTAAGATCTAGTCATATGGCTCCACAGCATCACAAAATTCAGGATCTGTAAGAATCATGCAGAGTTAGAACATTAAAGTAGTATGTCTTTCCTGACTGTTACAGAGCAGAGGAAGAGAAATGACAAGAGATATAAGCCACAATTGCCTTCCTTCCTAGAACAGATTGAGAAAATAAAGCACATTAATTTCTTGGTTGCTTCTTGTTAAGATCTTCCATTCCAAACTAGAGATGTACTCCTACTCTTACTCAGATTTAGAAGAATTTGATTTATTAAATGATCTGAGACAGGTTCTTCTCTGTAATATGACAGCAGTTCCATCTTTTTCCTGGTTATCATTCCAACTTCATTCAACATATAAGCTGTTCATCTTTGACATGCAAGCCACAGGATACTACTTGTGTACAGTATTTATTCTGATTAACAAGTGGTTTTGATTTCACATTCCCATTACCTTTAGCAGCTGAGGAGAAAATGCTCTGAATATTGAACCTGTTGATTGCATTCTAAGTTTTTGCAGATTTCACTTCCAGGTGAGAAAGGTGTTTCTCACCAGATTTCCTGAGACTTTTTTGAGATAATTAAATCATTGGTTTGATATTTCAAAACATTTGAAGATGCTAAGTAAACATACATTTCTGGGAGAGTGAATAAAGAAAGAAGCTTACTTTTTTTTCGTGGTAATGTGCAAAAGCATGGACTTCTTTATCTCTGAATTAGCCATCTTATCTGTAAGATTATTTGCTCCTATTTTCAGCAGTATTTGTAAATCCTCATAGGGTAGCTCCAAAACAAAATGAGACTCTTAATTACTTATACATAGAGGTATGTATTCTTATATGTATAGATCTTTCTAGATATTTTCTGAGGAGCAACCTTCTGATACACCATGAGCCATAACGCTCTGGGAGGAAAACCTAGAGCTCTGAAGAAACACAGGCTGTCCTTGCAGGAGTGAAGAATTTTCACTTGGCCACTCTCTGCATCTAATTCAAGGCAATGTTCCTTGTATTCCTGATGGACAAATGTATAATCAGTATGTCGGTGAGACTGGCTGTTACAATATCAGCCTTTTGAATTTTCTGTGGGAAGTAACATAGGGAAAAGAAGCTTCCAAGGGAATTCCCCAAAGAGAAACAGAAGATGTCTTCATGTCAATTTTAGTCATGTAGATACATGAGCTAACTGCAACCAGAGTTTCACCAGGGCTTGTTGCAATAGGACAAGGAGTAATGGCTTTAAGCTAAGAGAGGGTAGATTTAGACTAGATATAAGGAAGAAATTTTTCACGATAAGTGCAGTGAAACACTGGAACAGGTTGCCCAGAGAAACAGTGGAGGCCCCATCCCTGGAAACATTCAAGGCCAGGTTGGACGGCGCTCTGAGTGACCTGATCTAGTTGAAGATATCCCTGCTTGCTGCAGGAAGGTTGGGCTAGATGACCTCTAAAAATCCCTTCCAACCCAAAGCATTCCATGATTCTATTTACCTGAAAGATTTTGGGGATTTCATGCCAGGGCTTCTTCCTGTATCCATTATTCTACAATCAGACAATATCTGACAGAATCAGATTAAAATTAGCTGTTACTTTCAGTTGTTCCACATTCAGCTCTTCAACATCTTGTCTATTTAGCCAGAAATTCTCAAGTGACATGAATTCAACATGAACACTGTTTCCCAAGATGTTGTGAGAAAGTGAACTCCTGCAGGGATTTTCTTGTAAGTCAGTGTAACATTTTGAAAATCTCTGAAGGAAACATGAAATGGGAATAAAGACAGAAGATAAAAATAGAGAAAGGCAAGGATGTAAAAGAAGGCTGAGGAAATATAGGACATGAACAGAAGACTAGACTGAGATATAGTAGAGCAGAACTGCGGACAAGAAAAGATTAAGCAAATACAGACAAAAAGTAGAGACTGTCCAGTCATTAAAGGATTAGAGAAATGCAAGAATTGCACAAAAGGAGTATCAGAAGCTGAAAATAAGAATGGTGTTGTGGTTCATTTGAAATCACTGTGAAAACTTCAATTGATGGCAGAATTAAGCTATAAATACACAGAAAAAAATATATAAAAACATATATATCTGTTATAGATACACATGTATAGACATATATGTGTATCCACATGTATATGTGGCAGGAAAAGCTGGAAAAAAATTACACCTATTCGTACAGTATAGTTATAAAAATGGTGCAATTATAGTGGAGACACACCTGAACATACCGAAAAAAAAGCTTAACTGAGTACTGATAGCAGTCCAGCAAGAACAGTGTATGTGGATTTACCTTTGTTACCCACAAGTGGTGTGGAAAAATATCTATGAAAAAATCTTGAGTAGAGACAAAATTCTATATTTTTAAGACCAATATTATAGTTTTTAAACATGATTCAGCACCTTCAAAGCAAATAAAACACACTTTATGATTAACACTTTTATGCTAACAGATTTCCCTTGGTCTGGATATCAATGTACTAAATTTTCAAGTTTGAATAAAGCTTCACTTGCTTTTGCCTGAAGGTTTTATCAAATGAAGATAAGAAGCACAGTCAATTCTCCATCAAGATTTGCTGTATATAGTCAGATGACCTGCCCCAAAATGGAGACTGTTTTGGAGACCAAAAAAAATATTTATAGAAAACCTCTTTGAGAGGGTATGTTGAGAAGGTTGCAAGGTCTCTTAACAAGAAGAGAAGGATTTGTGTGTCAGTTTGAGTATATGACAAACAGAGTTTCATAAACTCAACTCTGCTGTAGTAGTCCTGGAGTGCCACCTTGCAGAGCTTGTCCATGGGAGTCTGTCAGGCAGCTTTGCAGGGCTTTCAGCCTTCATTCTCCTCATGGGTTCCAAGGCAACCTCTCTCTGTGGCCTTCCCTTTGGCTCTGCACACCCTCTCTCTGTCTGCAGGGCAAACACTTTGGCTGTGGAGAGATACGCAGCCTTTCCAAGAACATCTCTTAAAAAGAAATGACTCCATATTACACTTCACAGTGAAATAAAAAATCCTCTCAAGCAGGATCCAATTTAGTTAGAACAGCTTCTACAGGCTGTCTCTCCCTCAGAAGGTAGTTCTGCCAGAAAATTATGCACTATACATGTACATGACAAGGCAGTTGTTTGGAGATGTTTCGTATTCAAAAGATACCAGGAGAGAGCTCTGGTCAACTCTGTCATATCATTGCTTGGAAAAGGAATTGTACAAGGAATGAAAAAGAAGTGTCATTCTGGAAGTAGAAACAACTACTTTGGTGTGTTTTGCAGCAAGTCATTCAGGTATAACAGTGTTTGAAATCTACAAAAAAATAAACTTATAAAAACATAGAGTTTTCTGGAAAGTAATGATTGCAAACAAAAACAAAAAAACAAAAATGAAGCGAAAAGCAAACCATTTTGATCTAGTCACATAAACCATTGCAGACTGCTGATTTTGTTTTCCTTTACTGTAGTTTCCAATATTTTTCCATCCTACTGAGATGGCTGTTTTGTGTGTACACTTCAGAAAGAAATGATAAAAGAGATTTTTTTTTCTGTTTGAGAAATAAAGCTTTGTTGTTTTTATGTGGTGCATTACTCAGTAGGAGTAGAAACAGACAGCAAAACAAATGTATCCTATGTATAGCCAGACTGAAACGTACTGCAGCAGGATTGAGTCTACACCAATATCCTATACTGTCTGCAAGGTAAAACAAAAATGCTGTAGACTTTAAGCTAGATTTCTAAAAAAACATGTTTAAAATCTACTGTGTCCTAAAGTTTCCACTTAACATATCTCCTTCATATTCTTGACATTTGAAGTTCACTTGAAATAACTTTAATGATTGTGTTACATCCTTGTGTTTTATACATACAACACATAGATTTTTTTGCAAGCAATGCAAACAACATACCCTTACCTGAAAGTTCCATTTTGTGTCAAGGCAGTAAAAATAACAGTTAAAGACCAAATTCTATACAGTCATAATCACCTTTGGATATCTTGCTCCAGCCAAAACCGTGTTTTGATGTTTAAATTATTGGTATCCCATTGACAAGTTAATTTCAATGCATGCTTACAATGTGTATTCCTCCTTACATTCCACTTCTTTGCATGGAACCCTCCAGTTAGAAAAATATTTCATAATCAACAAACTTCCTTTTAATATTCTAGGGTGAAATCAAATATTTATACAATGTCTCTCTTAAATGAAAGCAAATAAGTGAAAAAAAGTAAACAAAAGTAAAAGAAAAAGAAATTGAAACAGCTTGAAAAGAAGTGTGATGATAACAATTCAGGTGCTTAAACTCTTTACTTCAAGCAATTTAACCAATGAAATATATTCTTCTGATAGCAAAGTGCTCACAATGTGCATTTATTTTCAAATTCAAATGATAGGAGTTACCAGAATATTTGTGCTGTAGATGAAGTGCCTGCTTATTAACTGTATTCATAGACAAAGGATAAGGGATGCATTGTCCTTGGTTCTGAATATTCATACACATGTGGCATCAGACAAATTTTCTGAAATCTTCTTCTTTTTCTTTGTTTTTGCCCACAAAATTTGTGGCCACCGATAGTTTGGGGTACAGGTTATTTTCTGCACCTGTTTGAGGAAAATTACCTAGTTATTTGAGTACTTAAATGTCTGGTTTCTGCCTAAAACTGAACTCAGAATGAGAGTGACTGCATGTGCATTTTCTCAAGCAGAAGAAAGTGGGTAGCTGAAACTGTTCTCACAGTTGTGATAATTGATAATGTTATTGGTTTGAATCATATAATACCGTAATAAATTCTACCTTCTGGCTACTAAATGGCATACAACACAAAGATAATGGAGTTGGCAATAGACTTAGGAATATTTAATTGAAGCTGTCACATGGAAAAGATCAGCTAAATATTGTATTATTTTGAATTTTCAAATCCCAGTAAAACATAACCACACAGAATAACAGTCTACTTTGTTATACCACATTTTTTCTACTTCTTGCAGATAGAGAAAAGAAAAAAATAAAACAAGCCCAGGATGGGGACAAAATTTGGTTTGGTTGCTCCTCTGCTATAGCAACCAGAATAAAAAGTATCTGTGGCTTCAAATCTAAGAGAACAAATTTTGCCTGGAATTAAACTGGCAGCTTCTTAAAGACAGGTCACCTTTTTGTTTAGCATTGAACGCTGGTGGGACTGAGCCAGCTGGAGTGCATGAGGCTGACATTTGTGTGTTGATTTAGCTGATCAGAATAAGCAGAAAGTAATCTGAAAAAAGACAAAGGTGTACTACAAAAATGTAAAAAAGTGCAAACAGTTGGGGCTCAGCAACAGCATCATTTAGACTACAGGCCATAGCAGCTTTCACCCAGGATGTGAGCGCATTTCAAACACACAAGGTAAAAAAACACTTCCTAAAAAGCTTTGTTGATCAAAGCAATGTCTTCAAAGCCCTCACAGGCCCACTGGTAAAAGGATGTCTGATTCCACTTGAAGTGTCCACAAGTCTCTCTGGTAAGCACTAAAGCATTTCCATTTGAAATTAAAGCTACTTGAGTAACAATTAAAGAATAATGTCAATAAAGTTCATAATACCTTTTCCCTTTATAAATTCTTCAGTGTTGTGGGTTTTGGTTAGTTTGTGTTTTGGTTTTGTTTTTTTAAATAATCCCACACTACATTTTTTTTACTTGTTGGAATACTTAAAACTAACATAAAGTAAAACAAAACTATTGCTTATAAATTTTTCCTTCCTGGATTCACCAAACTGCTATACCAGTAAAAGTGTAGCTTTGTGAGGACAGAAGGACAGGAGCCCTGGCTAGATCCTCTTGCCCATTCAGGCTTGTGGAGAAGTTGTAGCACCTTACGTCATATAGCTAAATGAAAAACAAGGAATTGTTTTCTGTCATAAATAGCAGCACTTCTATACCAACTGAATGCTTGTAAGGTCTCCTTGCCAGGCTAAGACTGAGTTTTTCTCCTGGCTTTTGAAAGACATGACTACAAATCAGAATTTCAGAAAAGCAATAACACAGACAGCTGCAGCTAAGTGCTGGAGTGGATCCCATATTCTTAGTTAATAATGAGCTTGCACTTCGGTGTTTTGTTGGATCAAAGACCTCATGAACGATGAGATTCTGCACAGTGATAGGTAAAAGTGTAGTCAGTCTTGTCCACATAAGAGTAAAACAGGGACAAGCGAAAAACAGCAGTCTGTGATTATTATGAAGGCCTTGAAAATTTTGTAATTAGTGCTCAACTAAATCTGGAAAAGGCTAGTATTAAGTCAGTGTAAAAAGCTGAAGAAACTAGCCATGCCAGCTTGGCTGTGTTTACTTTTACTTAGCTTTCTTGGGAAAAAGATAATCTGAAATGCCTTGATCCGCAATAAACTGAGGAGAAAGTGGGATTTGTAGTAAACTAGTTAACTATATCTTAAGGATCTTCATGCTGTAAAAAAAATCACTCAGGAAGCACAGAAAAGAGGTACCTTGCAACTGAATATGAATTTATGATTATGTGCACCTGTGTAAGCCTCAGCTAGTTTATACAAAGATTAACTAAATATTCATTCAACTGCATGATACTTCTGATATATTTCTGCATTACTATTAATTATTACTATGACTTTGGAACTGTGTGTACAGTAACATACTCAATACTCAAAGTTTGAGTTATTAAGTAGGCTTTGTTTCACCTTTGATCACTATCAAAATCAAAAGTTTTAGTATTCTGGCAGGATAATTTATAAAAATAAAAAGATAAATGACCACGGGAAAGAAGATAACAGTATCAGTGTAAAATATTAAATGGTATTTTTGGACAACATACTCTCTCATATGAAAAGCCAAAATAATGTAGCAATTATAAAAATTGAATGTTGCTTTGAGTCCCTGATGAACACTGTAATATTGCAAGAGAAAACATGAGAAATTTGTTCTCAAAAAAAAAAAAATTCTTAAAATGAGTCTAAAGATATGGAAAACTATAAGATGTTAAAGAAGTAGTAAAAATCTTATATAGATGACTATTATTGTTTGCTTATGAACTCTTACCCTAGTCTACATTGACCCTACTCCTGGAGTCATGCAGCCTTCTTGCACAATGACTGACAGTTGTTTTGAAATATTTCAAGTTTTGGGATTATTGTTAGGGTTCACAGTGTGATTTTTTCTCCTCATGCAACAGGAGTTACACTGCCTGTCATTTGCTGTCTGTGTTTATACTTTACATACTAATACTATTATATTTGCTATTTTCACACAGTTGTGCAGCAGAAAGAAACTGCCTCACAACTACTGTTAATGTCTTCAGAGCTACTGGCTTCAAACCATCTTTGACTAAGCTGTCATTTTATACCCACTGCCCTATCTAACTGTACTTGAACATTAGAAAATGTTAGCTATGAATCTCAAACTCTAAAACCTGTAAGTGTTTGTTCATCTTTACTACTAATAAAATACTACCATAAGGATTATTCAGTACTGTGGACAGAAATCACTAATTTATAATTTAAAAATATGTTAAATTAAACAGACAATCTACAAGGGAAAGCTCAATACATTCTACATCTTTGTGAGCGGCAACTATGTAAAGAGTCAAATAGCCTATAAAAGTAATTTTTATACATATGTGGACAGGATGTCAACTAGTATGTGGATGACTTCTGTAGATTATCAACAGTGCATTAATTACTTTAGAAACAAAAGACTGTTCTCGCCTTGAGGCAGTGACAGTCAAATTCATATTGAAGTCCTGATACACACCTAGCTATGAGTGACAAAATGAGCTGGATATAAAATCTAGACATTTCCCAGAATACAATTTGAAGTTACTGAATTGCTCCAGTCACTTATAGCATTGAGTCAAGGGATGAAAGATTAGATTTCTGTTTAGATTTTGCAAAATATTTTTGAACAATGCAAAAACCTGTCTTTAAATCATTAGCTAAGTTAAATATTCAAAATACATATGCATACGCTGCGAAAGAATGTAAACATTCATTCAGCTGGTATAGTAAGTTAATAATAAAATAGCATAAATTGAGTCTTTGAATCACAGATGCCTTTGGAGGCATTAGGCACATTTTATTAAAGTATCAGAATCAACAGAGGAGAACTAATACCGTATATTGTGTGACGTTTAGGTTGCCAGTTGCGTATCAAAGGATTAAACTTATTATGGATATATGCAGACATCTATATATATCTCCTATCTATATCTGTATATATACATATTTAATGGTGTGTGCACAGAAATGCTTTTAAAAAAAGCGAAGTCCATTCCTAAACCCTAACGACTGCCAGTAATAAAAGAATCCTCAATATAGGCTGGAAGAAATGCTTGTCAAATAGTGACAAATTTGATAACAAAAAAAGATTCACATATTTTTAGTGGCAAATGCATAAATAATTAGTCGATTCTTATGAACTGATGAGTGCCAAATTATGTAAGCTCTTCATTTAATATGGTTTATCCTGATCTATTGCACTTTCATAGTGAGCACCATCTTTTAACTTCTATACATCAAAGAGCAAACTTTTAAAAAGCATAATCTAGCTAAAGATGTTTACTTCTCAAGTAACAGGTTTTCCCAGTAACTAGCTAAATTTTGTCATCTTTTTAAATTTGTCATCTGACTCATAGGTACTCATCTTCTAAATGCATTTGTGTTGTCTTACCCAAAATGCATTAGGCTATGTTTAAAAAAGAAGGGAAGTTTAATCACATTTGATATTCTGTAGTCAATGCAGTGTCTCAATATTAATTAAAGAAAAAAAAAACATGCAAAAACGAAAAGACATCCTAATAAAACTGAATGTAAGGTCAGATTCAAGATCTCTGCACATAATAGAAATCCTAAGTTACAGCAAACGAGCTCTATGGTTATTAGAAAACACTGATAAGAGCCTGGAAACCATCTTGACTATCAAGGGATATGTGTTTCATTTTCAATGTGTGATTTTTAATACTAATATTTAATGAAAATATTATTAGAATATTCAGTTAATGAAATAAACTGATGGAACTATCACCAAAAGCAGCTTACTTAATATTCACTAAATTGAAAGATTTATCTTGGCTTTTATATCAGTCTTTAGAGAGGTTTCATCCTTTACACTTTTAAAGACTATTTAAAGCATCGTTCTTATGAATTCTCATGACTTTTTGCTTAATAGGATGATAGAATTAGAGGGGGAAGAAAAACCATTGTGTACCATCTTTACTCAGCCTCACCAGAACCTACTATAAATGTTAACTTTTCCAGTATTTAAAAGAACATAAACAGTGCTTACAGCCATCATAGAAGACTGAGTGGTCATACTTTGTAATGACCATTGTGATGTGACCTAGAATAAAAAGAGAAAAAAGTAAGACCACAGGTGACTACTTAGACCAGATAGCTTCCTCGCTTTGCCAAGACCATTTATGTCTGATCTTTGCCTAAAGAAGTGTTTTAGCAATGTGTGTAGACAGAGATATACAAGGAAAACTGTAAAAATGAAGTTTAACACCAGCCACTAGATAAGAATATGTTAAAAGGTCTGTGCTGAGTAAGCTGTTCTTAGAACTGCCAGAAGAGGGACTGCATAACATCTCTCAATATCTATTGAACCTTTGCCTAGAAGATTTCTTCTAACATCTGATTTAAAATCTAGCAGCAAATTAACCTTATTTTCCCCATAGTCTTCCCCACATTGGCAAAGTGGACAACATTTAAGACATGGTTCTTGTTGCTGACTGCATTTCATCTGCATATTCTTTAAAGGACAGCTGTCAGAGATTCCAGGACGCCAGCTCAGGTTATTTCACTACCAAGTAGAAATATCGGTATTTCACATTCAGCATCTTGGAATTACATTTTAAAAAGAAACTTGTCTTGTTTTTATTGTGTCCTATTCACAATTCAGCTATTTTTCTTTTGGACTGTGCAGTCATCTCCACTAAAATACAGGTTTGGTGTTCAGCAGAAAAGCCCCCGGTGAAGTACCTAACTTAGTTTACTCTTCATCGTCACATATGCATCTCTATGTCACCTCCATTTAAATTCTACTTCTATAATAGCTCTCTTCATTTCCTTTTGTTTTATTCCTTCATCTCACTACTGCAAAGTCCAATTACAATTTTCCCATCATGTTTAACATAATCCCCTTCCAGTTATTACCATGCAAATGTAAGAATAGCATAGAACTGCCAAACTTGTAAAAAAAAAAGAGAACTTTTAAAAAAGGTCCGAAAGCACTTCCTGGCTGTGAGGTCTGACTTATTCTGTCTGCCATCCTCACTCAGCAGCAGGTGCTGACTGAAGGATGCCTTGTCCTTGGGGCTTCAGGCACAGCCACAAACCCAGGCAGTGCTGGGCTGCTCTTTCTGTTCACCGACACCAGTTACCAGGGAAATTCATACTCTTTCAGGTTTTAAGAAACTTGTTTGTGCATTGCCCCCATTCTTCATCAAAATGCTGAGTTGAGAAAACAACCTGAACCAAGCCAAGACATGCTCTTTGGAGCCTCAGTGTAAATATCCCTGCAGGCAGATAGTAAAGCATAGTTAGCTAGTGTTGGAGAACAATAGTTCGAATAACACATTCCCATTTTACCACACATTCATTTGAACTATATTTTCCTAGTCACGTACTATGACAAAGTCAGGATATTCAAAGGACTTTGTGAAATTAGAACGAAGTTTTTCTCTTCATCTGCTGCGTGATTTGTTCTAGGAAAAGGTGTTAGTCCGCTTTAGTAAGAGGTTTCTTCACAAATCTAAATTTATTGTCTTTTTAGTTACCTTACCATCTTCTGGATGCTTGTAAATTGATTGTTTAATAATGTTTTTTTCTCAAAATTTCTGGTGAGATCAAGAGTAGCCAGCCGCCATTACTCCTTCAAAAGCCTCAATTTTTCCACAATAGAGATGGATAGTATGCTTGCTCTTCTCCAGTCCTCTGGGATCTTCCCTGTCATCTTTGAAATCTCAAATGTATTTGTTAATGACTCTTTCCTTGGCTAGTTCTATAAGCATCCCAAGACGAATTTCATCAGACCTTACTGGCTTCAATACATCTATCTTATCTAAATATTGTTTAGGCTACTCCTCTTCTGTTCTAGTGTATATGTCTATAATCCTCACTGGTTAACATTTATATATCTGTTCATTATTAACCATTTGTGAAAACAGAAGTGAAGAAGACACTTCAGCATTCAGTTTACCACAGATTATTTTTCTTTCCTTCTTAAAGCATTGGATATGTGCTTTTCTTTGTTTTCCTTCTGCTTGTAACACATATCTAGAAACTTTTCTTGCTGTCTTTCATGTATCTTGTAATTTCAAAATACTTTAAAAAGACTAGATTTATTTTTTCAAAAAAAAATTCACCTCCTTCTGGGTAGGTAAGTATATTTCCAAGATTTCAGATGAAAGTTATTATATGCAACAAAATTGAAGTTTGAGAGATTATATCTCAGCTGTCACATCTGGGAGATTTCCTGCATCCTGAATAAGGACTGCCTGCATCCATATATCATGTGATGAGCAGGTACTGATATCTACCATTTCCCACCACTGCAGTGTGGGAAATGTAATGATCTCCAACTGGGTTGCTCAACTAGTGAACCAGGACTGTGGGACATACCATGAAATGTTACTGTAGTTTCGACAAAAACACTGCAAGCTTTTGGGGATTGTTTCCTCTGGGAAATAATTATGGAAAAATTGTGAAGTGAGTTTAAAACATAAGAGCTGTCTAAAGAAATTATTTCTGTACAGACACTTAATTCTGAATCAAGTACATTTGTGTTGTTAAATTTGATTGGATTTAAGAAAAAAAGATTTATGCTTTACACTTCTCTGGTGTGGGGTGTGTGTTCTTTTTCTTCACGTGGATGAAGCCTTATGCATTTAGCTTGAGTCTGTAGTAGCATTGTTTACTGTAGTGCCATTCTGTTTACCACAATAATGTCCTGTCAATTAAGAACTTTCATCTACTTTATGTGAAGTAGATCCAATAGAACAGAAATAGTCACACAACAGTATGTCATCTTCTAAACAGATGCTTATAGATGCAAAACGAAGATTTGTATTACAACACCTCACAGAAATGTAAGCAAACTGACAGTAGATTTACTTGGTTATCTCTCAGCACCTCCTTAGAATAACTTCACAGACACCCAGTGATCTGTAGATCAGTTTATGTCTCTGTTGTCTTATTTATATGTGAAAGGTATGAATGGTATTCATTTCAACTAGCTTTCTTTATCTAAAATGTAGGTTTCTGAACTGGTCATCCAGTGTGTCCCAACTGAAGAGGAAGAGATATAGGAGTCTCCAGTAAGAATTTAATTCGCTTTAGCCAACTTTGTTCCACAAAGTGTTTTCATACCGTGTACAACCAATGGAACAAATGGCCCTGTGGAAATTTTCTGCATCTCCTTGACTATAGGGACAATTGCTGATGATTATCTCAGATAACTTGCTTAAATTATATCAAAGATACATGCTTACACTATGTTTAAACAGCTAAATTCAGTTAGGTTCATCTGTGCCTATGTGTAAGCAGACAGTTGGGCACACAGTGATTTTTCTACTCCCCAGTTAAGCAGGTGAGAGATCCTGATACAGCAAATATAGTATATGCTATCTCAAAAATTATTAATCCGTTCAGCCAATGTGCCACAGAATAGACAAGAGGGAAATTATTTCAGAGAGTAATATCTGTTCGAAATGCTTGCTTTTATTTCACTGTTGAAAGTCTGAATGGCAGAAACATTAGGGAGAAGTGCAGGCATGTCCCATTGAATTGGTACAATGTATTTGTACAGCTGTGGTTTCTTGGTGTTAGCTGCAGAGAGTTCTAGGTCTTAGAGGTGCCCTGGGAGGACAGACCTGTCTGATGCTGCTGACCTCTGTTAGACATTTTTTCATCAAGTAATGAATAATGTTCGAGCTTGATTCATCCTTTTCTCTCATCTTCACAATAATAAGATCCATGACAATGTCTGAATCAAAACTGAATGGAGGAATTATCATCTCATGTTTAATTTGGGTTCTGTGGTGAACCTCACGTTTTTCCTGTGCTGCTGCTGAGCTAGTCATTCTCCATCTCCTAATCTGTGCAGCTGATAAATCCTCCTTGCTTTGCACTTGTCCTCCTTAAGCTGCATTATCCTTTTTTTGTTAATCTTATTCAAAATTAAAGGATATATGCTATTCAACCTTCTCACAGCCTATTTAGGGGAAATATTGACATGGTGGAAGACAGCCAACATGTCAGATCACATATAAACACTTCTTCTGAATAAGCCATTTGACAAGTTCTTAAATCACTGTGGCTATTTTCCATCTGTTTATATGTTTAAAGGCCAATGATGCCTTTCCAACAGAAACTGCATGACTAATTCGTAAATACCAGACCAGTAATCTGTTTGAGGGATTTTTTTCAAATCTCAGTGGTAGAAGTTTATTCAAATCTGTATGTTTTCCAAGTCAGAAACAAGCATATGTGACAAATACATGTGAACCGCAGCAACATACTATGCAAAGTCCAAGTTTGTTTTTCTAAAAACATTACCCAACAACATCATCTATTATTGACACATTTTGACTTTGAAATCAGCAATCATGTATTTTGAACACAAAAGCAGAAGTCAGTGGTACGACTAAGGCCTTTCTGAAAAAAATTCATAATTAAACTGAGATGACGAATGCATACTGACTGCCAGAGATGAATCCTGCCCATTTTATTGAGAAATCACTTATTTTTCTTTTCCAGTCTGTGCTGTTACTACGTATTCAGTTCCTCACAGAATCCATTTCTGCTTTCTAGAATTAGAGAACACGATTGTTACAGTTAACCTGCCCAGTAAAGAAGCACAATTTTAAAAATTGGAAATGAGAATGAAATGTAATGGTAACTACCAGCCTACAATGAATATTTTACTACTATGTCTAGGTATATAGAAACCTGACATTTATTAGTGCCTTTCATTCCAGAGTCTCACAGCACTTTACAAATATCACAAAACTTCGCCAGTGTGTCACTGAAGCACAGCCACCCCGTAGTTGAGTGTAGCAGCTATTTTGCTGCCACATGACAGCTTGTGGTTATTATGACCTGTTTCTTTTCTACAGTCATTTTTCTGGAAAGTGTATGAGGGAGCAATCCACCCACCAGCAGATAGGCAGGGACCATCTGCCATGACTAATTTCACATTTATTCCAGGCTGCAGTTTACCAAAATCCCAGAAATGAAAACCCAGTTGCTGTTGTAACTTGAGCCAGTTGATATAAAATGAAGCAATATGTTCAGTATCTTTCCATGATATTATACATGAATACAGATCTTCATTAAGATCATATAGATTTTTGAATGCCTTTCTGAATTACAGCTGAGGTCCTTTGAAGCATTTAGATTTTTTAGTCACACAACACAAGGTTCTACTTCCTAGACAAGTTAAGTGTACTTAAGCTTAGAAATCTGATTAGAGAGACCTTTGTAGTATCCTAACATAGATGAAGTGAAATGTGAACATGTGATTTGTGATCAGAAAGTGTATTTTATTCTATCTTGAGGTACCTCACTGAAGCATCTATATTATATTAATGAAATAATTACTTTCAATTTCTGCTGTAATCAGTAGAAAGAGATAGATACTCCTCTGGAAAAAAATATTAATTATTCTCTGAAGACATGTCTCTTTCTCCTTTTCTTACTTCACTGATAACAGAAGGAGCATAAAATGACTATGTTCTTAACCGACATTTTAGCTGATATATGTGCCTATATCTAAGCCTGTGGAGAGCCAGACTGCTTAGCTCAGTGCTCTGTGTTGACTTAAATGGGTCTACTTGGCTCTGTCTATCTGGTTGAAGATCCTGTGACCCTCTGGATGGAATTTTGTTCTTTGGAAGAGATTGAGATTTCTTCCATTAACTTCTAGACTCAGACTTTTATTTTTTTTTCTATAAAAGCAGATGTGGGATAGTTCTTGGGTATGCTTAAAGCAACTATTCCCCTCAGAAACACACATTTGCTGCTGTACGTTACATAAAGTCTTAGTTTTCTTTTTATTCATGCTAGTTTACCCATCCCTACTTACCATCAAGCTCTAAGAGAAATTTAAAACCTTTCCATGTTGATCTCATTAAATTTTAAGTTTCTCTTCTTTGAGGCAGTAAATGTCTTTGTGTGTAAGAGAAAGTATTTTGAAGACGTGATCTGAATCTTACATAGCAAATTGAAAATTGATCTATCTGTTGTTTTACATGAAGTAAATCAATTAGAGCCAAACCATAATCCATTCTAAACGCAATAACTCAGCATCTCAGAGAATACGTGACCAAATCAATAAGAACAAGAAAAAAGTGTAAGTCAGGTTGAAAGGTTCAGATAAAAATGGATTAGAGAATGATTATGTTAAGAAAAGGATGAAAGAAAACAACAACCATTACCATAATTTTTCAGCTATAGACCTTCTATTTCAGGAAAAATCAGGACAGTTACAAAAAAACAGTTAATAGAATTACTGTTCTTTTTTTTGAGCTAATTGTGCTAATCTTTTCAAAGCTACATCTAAACTTCAGGTTTGGATTTCTACTGCCTTAATGCTGCTCCCCTAACGACAAAATTCACTCAGCAACTGGAAGGCAACAGGAAGCAGGGGGAAAGTATACGGAGAGTGGATTAGGATCAAGTAGGTTTACATTCACATCTCTCAAGCTAGGCTTTAAATCATTCCCCCATGCATTGCATAGGTCTTAAAGATAATAAGTCAGCATCCCATGTCACAAAACAATTTGACTTCCTGCCCTTCTACAGCCAATTTTCACACAGTCCTATAGTTAGAGTTGAGCCTGGAAGGCACAACTAGATTTATTCCTACTTGAAAAAGCAGTAGCAGTTCTTAGATATAAATTCTAAGTTAAGATAATTCTGGGAAAGGACTTTTCAAGTGATTTGAGAAGGGTGAGGGTTACGTTCATCTGGGTTACCAGCGCAGATAGAAAACACTAAATGATCATAATTCCTGCAGCGAGTACCTGGTATGCCGGAGGAAAGGAATCTTGAAATTTGTACTTATTTTGTGCCTTCAGTTTCCTTTGCTGACCAGTGGAAACAAATCTAACTCATATCCTAACTTTTTAATTTGCCTGCCCTTAGAGCGGCCTTCAGATTTGTTCAAGAGCACAAGTACTTCAGAGACTGTGAAAAAGAAAGTTTTTCCAACAGAAAACCAGCAACTCCTCATCAAAGAGCTACTCAAATGTTTAGAATGTGCCAGTGAAAAGTAATGGAAGTGAAGTCAAACAATATTGCCTTTTATAAATGAAAAGAATGTTAACTATTTATTTCCAGTGTCCAGATGTTTAAAACAATGATTAATAATAACCTATTGAATTTAATAATAATAACAACAACAGCAACAACTACCTACCTAACCCAGGTCCTTGTCTGCCATAAATTCAAAAAAATCTATTTATTTCAGTGAAGCAAAAAATTTTCAAGATGTTACTAAGCTGATGTCCTGACCATGACATTTTAATAGCTCTGAGAACAAGGTATTTTTTTCTGCGTAGGCCATGACTGATCACACTTTCAAACTGCTAGTAGCTTGCCTCAATTTTAATGGGAGCATTAACAGATCTTAGTATTCATAGCATTGTCTGCCTTTTCCTACAGAGGGCTAGGAGACGGTTTTTAGACAGAGTAAGATGAGTCTCCCTGATAGCAGCAGTTCTCTTGAAATCAAGACAAAGAATTTGAAATCAGCAAACTTACTTATGAGGCGATACATATGTTGACTTTAGAGCTGGAGAGGTGCAAAAAGAGGATGTTTATATCAAGCTTTATATGATATCTGAATATCTTTTATACATGGGAAAAGTCTGTGGGTCTTAAAAGGATTTTGTTAATATTAACCCTCAAATTCTTTTGATAGACTAATAGAAGGAAGCAGTCTTATGGACCCCTTAAGCATGAGAAAGAAGAAATGGTTGACAGAGGAGGTACCACTTGCAAGTCAAAGCAAATTGCAGTTCCCAAGGACACATGAAATCAAGGTCGTTACATCGAAGAATATTCCTTAATCATCCATTAACTTTCAGATTATTCTTCTTCACTATAATAAGTACTGAGTTAACTAATTGTGCATGCAAGGTGAGCAATAGTACTAAGAGATATTCCAAACACTTTCTGAAGGTGTAATTTAAACTAGGAAAAATTCCCTCATTAAATACTTAAAAGGAATTGATTCTAGTCTGATATCAACTGTGGTGCAAAGATTACAGGTTCAAACCTTCAATGAGTGTGAAAAAATATGGAGATAAGCCACACTTCATTCTTAATAATGTTAATATGTATCTAACATTAATAATAAACCACATATTTTTATGGAGAGGGCAAGATTCTTGTCAGACCAAGTTTCCTTTTAATGCTACAGGCAGGAAAAGCTGAAAGATGTAAGAAACTACAAAAAAAAACCACTTAGCAGGCCATTCAATGTATGAGTATAGGAACCAACATCAGAAAAATTACTTTAATAAAATACTACATTCCACTTTAAACTCGCCAGATCCTCAAGAGAATTACTCCTCACAGGAGTGACTAGACTATATCTAGTCCAGGACCTCGCTTCCCTTATGCTTAAAAAACTTTCCAACATGGAAAAACTTTCTGTTTCTGGCTGATATATACAAGCATTTATTTAAATGTTTTTTTTCTCCTCTCTTTAATTCTTTCTGTTATATCCTTAGGACTTTGGTTTGTTAGTGCAGAAAAACTTTTAAGTCTTTTCTCAATGCCTCTTCATTACCTGGATTATCTACCCGTTTTATTTTCAACTTTTTAAGTTTCAGTTATATTTTTTTTCAATATAGGTGACCAAGACTGTACAAGATACTGTAGGCAGAACTCTGTAAATAGTGTTTTGTCCAATAGCACACAGTTTCTCACATAAAACACCTAAAATCACATCTCCTTTTTCATAAGCCCATCATACTGTTAGTTTTTAATAACACAGGAATCTGCTACTATATCAGACTTCTCTATTCATTGACTATTGATAAATTTCTGGTTAATGGTGGAAAATCTTATTATCAGTCCCTCTTCACAGAGCTTCATGTTCAGCTAAATTCCATCCCACTTCTATTACTGTAATCCTAATGATAATCATATACTTTCTGCATGATATGCCAGTTCTCCTTCATATTTACTTGCCTCTTAACTTTGTGTCATAAACAATTTTCATCAAGACTTTATTTTTGTGCCAAATTCATTAATGAAAACACTACTGGATTAGTCCTTAAGGAACTCTGTTACTAATGCTCCTCTAGTCTAATCGTTTCCTTTTTAACACAATTTTAGTGATTTTTCTTTCTCTCTGCAAGTCTTCTACTAAGTCTTGATACCCGTAAATGTAGAAATTCCACTTACTAGAGGATTGTAATTAAACTAAAGTAGATCCTTGCTGTTTTGAGAAGACAGGAAAGCTCTAAGATAAAGAGGCTCCTAAATAACCCTACTTAGACAAACTTGACTTGCTGTTTTGGGGGGGGCAGGAAATCTCTAAGATAGACAGAGTCCTAAATAATTCTACACCAGACATCTTGGCCCTGGGAGAGCAGATGCACCAAGTTACAGAGATAAAGAGGCACCAAGAGGGTAACAAGACCAGAGCAAAACAGCCTGGAAGGACACGGTATACATGATCTTAGAACTGAGTTTGCGCAGAAACAAAGGTCAACCAGGAGACACTGTGATGAAGAGTACAAGCCTTCATCTGAAGACCCCCGACGATCACTCGGGGATGCTAACAGACATGCTTGAAAGACATTAACATATGTTAATTAGTTCTCGGAAAAGTCATGAGTATGTTCAGCAATTCTTGGAAATATAATGAATATGTATACTGTGATTGTGTTTCACATGGAATGAAAAGGATGTTTGGTGCGCACGTTTGGAGGAGAGATCCCCCATGTGCCCAGCGCTGTAATAAAGAATACCTGCTTAATAGCCTTCCAACTACTGAGTCTTCAATTCCACCTTTTCACAACATCAGTCCTATGTGCCCCACCCTAAAAAAATATTTCTCATAGAAAATCAGGTCACTTGTTCTACTGAAATCCTGACAAATTTACAGTATTTATTTTTCTCCATAAATCCTACCATTTTAACAAATAAAACTGTGACATTAGTCTAGCATGACATACCATCACTAATCCATTTTTTGATTATATTTTCATTTACCTACATGTATTCAATCAGGTTTTCCTTCAGAATGTTCTTTTAAAACTTTAATTCTATTGGTGAAAAATGGGTCTGTTTGACAGTTGCATGGGTCACTTTTTCTATTCTTGCTTCATAGAGGTATCCTGCTAAATATTGTCCAATGGTATAATATCATTGCAGTAGACAAAGGAAAATATTAATGCCAAATTTTCAGGCTGAATGACTTCAGAGATTGTGGTTACCTGGTATCTATCTGGACTATATCAAGTATTTGAAGTTTTAATTTCACTTTGGCTTGTGCAGTCTAACAACTGCTGTCATGTGTTTACCTCCATACTCAACCTCCTTTCCTAAAACAAAGACAAAGGATCTGTCCAGTATTAGGCACATTTAGATTATCTTTAGTTATGATCCCATATTCACTATACCAACCTTATCTTCTTTCCTTTTTCTCTTTACTTGTATGAGTGAAGAAACTTTGGCATGTAATTTTCTCAAATGTTCTACGATAGATTTACAGCTAACATTTCTGATCTCTTTTCCATTCTTCCTGATACAGATGCCTTTTTTCAATGATCACCTCTTTAAAATAGTCATTACCTCCTACAGCTTTTGCAAGTAATTTTCTGTTTCTCAAGGGGTTTATAGACTCTTCTTCTTTCTGTAGCCTTCTATGCATTTTCTCCTTTTACTGGTATACACATATCTTTCACAGACAAAAAAGTCAGAAAATATGTCTCCACCTGGGCTCTTACATCCAGTTTACTTTAGTAACTAGCTCCCTTAACCTTCCTAAGTTTGAGACACAAAGTCTCAATTTCAGACTGAGTTTTTGCTTATAGTTGTTAACAGCAGGTTATACTAGAGTCTTAAAACCATGGTGGTACCGTAGATGGGAGAAGAAAAAGAAAACAACAGCCTAGCCACCTGCCAACTAGAAAAGTAGCTGTCAAAGCTAAATCAAGTAAAGAAAATCTATATGCAGGTCAACAGAAGTTCAGAGGGAGCAAACCCAACAAACCTTGACCCTGTGGTCTCACAAACCAGTATTTAGACTGTGGCCTGTTACTAGTCGTGGCAAAACTGCACTGCAGGGCTAAGAGGTTACATTATTTTTATGACAACTACTGTAATCAACAAAAGTGTAAAAAAAAAGTCGAAGACTCCTCAGTTCCTAGTCTCAGTTTAAGTTTTTTCAGCATATGGAATGAATCGAGGTCTTCATGCCAATCTCCATTACTCAAAGAACTGGCCATTCATCTTCTGTTTGATTTTCTACACTCCACCGCCCCCCTCCCTGAAATCAACCCCCTTGTTATATTGTGAAAACAAATGAAGAAAAAATTGACAAAATTTGACAGACTGTTGTAATGGAGGTAACCTGAATCCCCAAATGAAATTTACTTAGGATACAAACCTCTGTCTTAAATTGACGGCTGTGATTTGGTTTTTATCTTCTAAAGGGTTTGAAAAAGAAAAGACAATTTGGAATTCTTCTTTCAATCTGAGATCTTAAGTTACTGTATTTTATTAAGGGCCACTTTGTTGCATGTGAGTTAATTTAATCAATCACATCTAAACATACTCAGTATAACACTTTTGATAGAGTTATGATCTATTTAAATAGCATCATCTAAATTTCATTAAATTTTTAACCCTCATTAATTTCTAATTTTCAGGTTTCGGATCCTTTTTCAAAGTGCTGACATTTTAGAATTGTACTTGTCATCACATGCTTGCTACACAGGCACACAATACAAAACCAAATATATCCTTGTTCTTGTGTTGTGCAGTACAGAATTAATTGAAAATGGTTGAAAAGTTTCTTCCTTCCATTTAGTCTGATTTTCTGCTTGGCTGAGATAAATTTTAAGGGACATATCTGAATTTTCGCATATTTATTGTTAATGTTTATTTTGCACACAAAATTCCTCATCTTCAAATATTTGAACATAATAAATGTTACAGAAAAACACAGACAGTTTTGCAGAAAGAGATGAAGTATTAAGTATTAAAATGAGTTTTCCTGAGTACTGGAATGTATGTGTAAACAAAATGTTTACATCATCTCCATATATGCTAGCCTCTTAAATGGTCTGGTCCATCAGGAGCTGAACAGATCTTTAACAGATACAGTATGCTGGAGGAAAGAAAAGTATGAGCAGACAAATTTGGAGTGGATAAGAGGCAGTTTCGACATGATTTATTCAAGTAAATCTTTCATACTTACTGTAGGATGGCTGATCTGTGTGGAACAGTTGCATATTTCTTGTGGTTCTCACAGTCTTGTTTTCTTTTTCAGTTGTTTTAGATTTAGCAGTTGTGTATTTTCCTATCTATGTAATGTCTGGATGTTTTTTTTCCAGAATATGTGATATAAAAAAATATATTTACACTGTTACATTCAAAGCCTTGTTTATGGGCAAAGCGGAAGCACACCTTATATATAAGTAAAACCAAGAATTTATTGTTAATATAGCTGAAATCTTAATATTTGATCACGATTACTTCAGATCTAATCTGCAGTATATGTCATCTTTCAGTTGTGTGAGAAATTATTTCTTTCTGTTCTTTGCCACCCCTAAAATCACTTTTGTCCAGCTGCAGGCTGACATTTCTCTAACTGACTGCGGACAAGTTGTTGATAGCTGTGGGGTCTGCAGTGTAAAGCTGGGACCCCATCACTTGTCACCGCATGCCTATACTCCTCTGCACCACATCCTATGTTGCTGCTTCCCAAGGACTCTGCCGTCCTACCAGGGCTGTATTTCTCTACATTGTCATTGTGTGAAGAGTCATAAATACCTCATTCTGCTTAAAATAACTGCTAGTTCCTGTTAGGTATATGTAATAACATTGTACTACACAGAGCTAAACAAAACTAAAACAACTTAGCCATAGACACCTGGCCAATTAGAGAAATTACTGTCACAGCTAAACCAAGTTACAGGTCAAGCAACTTTCAGACAGAACAAACCTCACAAACCTCAGTCCTGAGGTGTTCCCAGATTAGTACAGCACTTGTGGCCTGTTACTAGCAATGGCAATACTGTATTTGGGGCTACACAGTCACATCATGTTTCAGTAAGTTATTCATTAATGGTACTTAGTATTTTGTTTTAATATCCTCAGAAAGCTGAGCCTAACTACAGGCACTTTCCCTTTCCATTTCATTATGAAACCATTTGAATCAACATAAAAATCATATTAGATGCAAATTGTAGCATGCTGGCACAAGTCAACTGAAATATTAAAAAATAATTCTAATCACATTGACAGATGGCAGTACTTCCCATGCAGCTTAGTGGAAGGAAGTGAAACAGAAAAAGTGAATTTGTCACCCAGACCTATGTATCCACCTATTTAGCATATTAGCCTTAACATTTTCCACCATGTTTCCTCAATCTGGTCAATAGTGGGTCATCAAAATGTATATGGTACAACACACATCCACAAAGTTCCCATCTGACCCATGAATGGACCTGTCTCACCAGAGATACGACTCTCCCTGACCTGTATCATGCTTCCTGGCTCTTCAGCTGCACTCTCTCTCCAAATTGTTCCACTTTGTGGATGAAGATGATACTCTGCACTTGCTGCAGATGGGCTGGGACGTGTCTGAGTCCACTGGTGGGTAGATAGCTCTCCTATATTCAGAGCAATTCCTATTTCACCTTTGAAAGGAAAAATTCTTGTTTCAGACTTCTGTTGAATATTGGGGTTTTTTCCAAAATCATTTAAATACCATTAACTGTAGGCTGAAAAAAATCTGCCTTAACCATACAAGTTCACAGAATTAAATATTTCATAAAAACTCTCATGTAATCAAATCAGCATTTGGATGCCAGTAGTAGAAACAAAAATGTGAGCAATAAACACGTGGATTTTCATCTCTCAAGTGTCAAATATTCCCTCCTTTCCTCTATCTGTCCGTTGTTTATCATCTGTTTGGTGTTTCAAGTTCAGTTTGGTTGTATTGGAATACAGCCCATTGTTCAAGGCTCCACAAGAGAACTCTACAAAATGTTATGGGACTTAGGAGCATCTGGTTGATTTGGCTGAAACTCCCTAACAAGCTTAGTTACTGTGGGAGCTAAAATAAAATGAGAAGCTGAAGAAAAAGATAATGTTAATGAGAAAACTTCTTGGCTTTTGCATAAGCAAAGCAAAAATACAGCCAATTTCATACCTTGGCAAGTTTACGAAACAAAATGCTAAAGTGTCTCAGCAAATAAGAAGCAGTTACTGTATATATGACTAAAGTCACTGAGAGCTACCACCCAAAATATAATTTCTTTAAACCTAAGAATTTGCTTGCAATGCTATGCTTCATTTGCCCTTTCATTATATAAAATATAAAATTTTCTGTTTCACAAGTATATTTACTTAATTTTAGGTTTTCATTTTCTAAAGTTCTAAGTAAGAAGCCTATAAATAAATAGCCACAGTATTGGTAGGCATTAGTAGGTGGATCCTTTTCAATCGCAAAGTGGACTTTTTGCTGCAGTGTGGTGACCTCTGTATATTTACACATCAACGTTATCAATCTGACTGGGCGAGAGCAGATAAGGGTGCCAGAAACTTTCTGCTGTTGTAACACTCTAAGCAAAATGTGTATCAGATCCTGATTTACACCTTAAACCATTAATTTTAGTATGTCCCTTCCCTAAGATTTATTATTATCAATGGCAATTTTAAATACTAATTTTATCTGATCTCCTTTGAACCTAAACTCTTGATCTCAGCCACTCTATATAACAACACATTTCACTGTTCAGTTAAATGGTGTGAGGTGTTTGACTTGTTCAATGGAGTTGTGAAAAGAAAAATTAACATTAACATTGCTTTGCTCTTAAGGTGTGTGAATCATGGACCTTCACCTAGAATATCCTCTAGGATACAGCAGGACAAGGAACATGGACATGGATACCAGAGAGAAGAGACAGAGAAAGCGTTCTTCAGGAAGTGCAAGAACTGATGCTCCTGAGCTAACTAGTCCATATTTTATTACAGTATTTATTATAGTGTCTAGAACACATTTAATATGTTCTTTTACTTGTCTCTTTTCTAAAGGAAAAAGAAAGCCAGACTTGCTATAGCCACTTACAGGAAAGTTTTTTCATGGCCTTGTCACCCTTCTCTGAACCATTTATTTCATACAAAAATATTTCTGATGAGTACTCAGTTCAAAACTGCAATGCAAACGAGGAAGTGCTGTTGATTTCTGATAACTTGGTAATACTTAATTCTTAACACAATATTTTTTGCATTTTTCCTACCAGTTGCAGACTGAGCAGAAGCGAGATTTGTGCATTTTCCCAGACCCCTTTTGAAAAGTGACAGATAATATCATTTTCTAAAGCATACAAGGCCTATATTTTTTCCCTGCAGTGAGAGATACTTAGAATTCATTGATAATAAATCTCATAGATATCCTGTTATCTTTGCACATCTCTTATGTAGATCTCTAACATTCCCCAGTTGTCTCTGGTTCCAGACTAATCCAAGTCACATTCATCGCTCTGCAAGTGTCTCTGCTTCTTTAATCACTTCCCTTTTAAGATATTTAATATACAAAACAAGTCATCCTGTATTGAAGACCTTGCTAACATATAACCAGTAACTTCTTGCCATTATGAAAATCAAATGTGAAGCTAAACTTTTGTTTTCTGCCTCCTAGGCAAGTTTGCTTCCTTCTTTATTACATCTTACAGGGTTCAGGGAGGGTGCAATAGGTTAGAAGCCTACAGAACTGTCAGCTGGTTCTCCATTATTATGGACTGTTTAGTGCAAGAGGTTTGTAAGATGTTTTTTTTTTTCCTACAGAGCTGCAAACAGCCTACATTTTGCTACAGAAATATGGAAGCGTCACCAGTGGGTGAGCGTCAGTAGGGTCTGGTTTGACTGGCCTCTCAGGGAGCAGAGGGACCAGTTCTGTGATCAGCCGCCTTTCAGGCGAATGCAGATAAGGAACACTGATGTAGGTCACACACAAAAGTCAGAAGTTAATCACTGCTCTGCCTTGGAAACAGTTTAACTCTCAGCAGTGACTTTATAGACACTTAAAACAATCTCTAAGAAGAAATGTCAAACACTTTAATTAGTGTTTTCTTCAGCTGGGTTATCACCCCCTTAGATGTCTACTCTTTTCCAGATTTTCTCAGACTTTGTATGCTTTTCTAAAGGACGTGAAGCTGCAACTTGACTGGAACACTTTAATCCTAGGCTGTTGCTTACAGTGAAAGACCTTTGTCATGATTTCTGTAACTAAAAATTGTGGGACCTGGGGGTGAATCCAGCCTCTGTTCAATCATGGCTCCTGTGCCAAGAAAGGAATGTAAGAGGCTCCTAAAAGTGTCAAGCAATAAACACCTAAAGTGGCTTTAAACATGGAGACGTCTTACCATATGATTTCACCTTTAGATTAATTTCACAGAACATTTGCTGTAAAAAAGAGTATGAGCTTAGTCTAGTCAAAACTTTAACTGATGCAATGTATAGTCACAGCCCTTCTGACAGAGTGGGTGAAGCGAAAGGAAAACTCAGAAGTGAGGAGTGCTTTATGCAGTCTTTTCTGAATGCTCTGTACTTCCAAGAATCAGTCCTTTGATCTTCTCAGCAACCAGATGCTGAAACTGGACAGCCTGAATAGGATCACAAGCCATTGAAAGATTCCTGTTGTCACATATCACAATGAAAAAAGATGGCAGTTATCCTGATTTTTTAGGTAAAGGAATGTGTTCCTTTAACTGTCATTTGGAAGGAGACTGTATGCGTACAGAATATATTTACGTTGTCATGTATTCTACTCCCAGTTCTGCATTTGCATCTCTTCCATTCACCTCCACCCCACCATCAACACCCTCTACATGTTTGGGCACATTTGGATTTTGCATTGATGCTTTCCAGCTGTCTGCTTGAATACGGAAACTTCCATGTAGTAAAGAAACTAATAACACTCTAGTTCTACACTGCATGGATAACTTGTAGGTGCAGTGTAATCTGTATAAATTTTGGTAATATGGCTAGAACTCTGCCAGACCTTGCTCTATTTTATCTGCCTGGAGTCTTTCAAAGATATCTGAACAGTTCAAACCATGCACTTTCTTCAGCAGTCATGTCATGCTCAGTACTGGCAGCTTACTGTGAAAGGCCAAGGCTGGTGATCTGTGAAATAGCCTTCCCATTCCCTGCTTAAATCCACATCTGTTGTATCAGGTTTTTTAGATGCTCATACATATATAGTTACCTATATAGCCAATCTGAGACAACTCACAGACTTTTGAACATTTGCAAAGAACATCCAGTTTTACATTTAGTATTCAGGAAACTTTCTGTGCATTTCCTGTACAGGAAACAGACATAAGAGGAGTTATTCTAACTGTGAACTAGTATTGATTCAAATGAAAAAAGCTGAGTGTGGTTCATTGCAGGCCTGGGATCAGAAACTGCTTTTGCCACACTTCCCTGTATTGCTGGGATCTTAATGGCCAGGCAGTCTGTAAAAGTATATGGCTGAGGGTAAGCAGGACCCAGTAAAGCCCAGTTCACACCGTCACTGGTTTGCCGTGTACACCAGGCAGCCACGTTGTCTCTGTCTCCCTGTGAGCTCTAGAGGCATCACTGAGACTTTCTGCCCAGACGCTACTGATGTCTACTGCGCGTTAGTGGGGGCTGTGTGAATGGTTATCTAACAGATTATCACATAGATCCTTGTGCTGCTGGAAGCAGTAAAGGAAAAGACAAGGGGGGTCAAATCGCATGTGTCTTCTAAGCGTATTAGCCTGTTTAAAACTTACCTAGAACTCTAGAAGATCTCTGCCACCACACAAGGGTCAAGAGTGGAAAGAATACTCCAGAAACAACTTTTATCCTGTCCCTCCTTTCAACATAGTCATCCACCCCATCTTTTGCAGAATGAAGGGGCTGCCAAGCTTCCAAACATGAAAAACATGCTTTATTTGATAAAAACAATTTGTCTAGCCATGCATTTCTTGCAGAACAATGAGGGACTGAAAATACTGTGTCACTGCTTGAACCACCATAAGATTATAGCAGCCACTTTACCTCACTGCACAATACTTTCCATGTGATTAGACGTCCACAATCTTCTACAGTTGACTCAAGATTCCCACTCTTCTGCCAGAGCAGGTGGTGAACAGTAGCAGGAAGAGAGATCCCAGTCAGAGACAGAATAATGAAACAAAACTTACTTGTTTCTTCATGCAAGGCAGGCTTCAGATACTTGTCAAGGCAGACAATAAGAGCACGACAGTCTTGCATTTACCCTCTGTCACTCAGCACCTTCCTGTCTCACATGCACTAGTTCTTTCCCTCACCTAGGTGTCTTGGTACAGCTTCGCTTCTTGGTTTTCCCTGCACCGCTTCCAGCAACATGCCCCTCCTCTCAACATCAACAGTACACCTCTCCCAGCAAGAATATTTGGATGCTGTAATTCACATCTCACCTTTCCTTACAGTAGGAAACATGATCTTGGGAGGACAACTTTAGGACTCAAATGAGCAGTGAATGAGTGAGATTTGTGTGTATCTGCTTTTATCATTATAGGGAATGAGCTCTAATAATTAGATAATTTGGATTATGAGTGTTATTGTCAATCATCTTATGCTAAAAATCATTCATTACCTAGACTGTCAAGATCTTAACTGGACTAACAATAAATTCTTGGCTTCATATATAAGGTGTGTTTCTGTAGCCCAGCTAAATTGCTTGCCATGTTTGCTCCGGAGGCCATTCCTGTGGACTGGCTATTAAAATATAAATGCAACAGCTCGTGGAGAATACAGGCAGCCTAGGCTGTAATTTGCAGTGCAACAAGTAGCTCCTTGCCATCTGCAGATTGCCCCAAGTTTATCTACACTGTGTAAGACACAGAGTATTCTGAAATTTCCTCACCATACCCTTTGCAAGGTCTTTCTAGGACATCCCCATGCTTCATTTATACCCACTGAACCACTCAATTACCTGACACAGAAACTCTCATTAAACTGTTGCATTCAGTGCACAGACTGAACTTGTTGCACCAGCAATTGAGTTGGGGTAAAAACTTCGAGTCTGAAAGAAGAGAAGACAGAGTAGACACAGACACTCCGTATCGTCAGAAGGGTATGCATTGTTTCCATGTTCAGCTTTGAAATCAGTGAATTGCAGTAATCCAGCTAAACTCATTCACTTAGTCCCAACATAAAGCACAATAAACAATTGCTTTCAAAGGAATTCAAGTTTCAAAAGTGAGAGGAGAAAGATACTCTACATCATCTGCTAATGACTATTTTTAGGGATTTTACTTTACTCAGACAATTGGCTGATGGATAGCATTATACAGCTCTTACAATTCTAAAGGGGATTGTAGCGGAGGGCTATTTCTTAGAATAGCAGTTTATTGAATAAAAGGTCCTGAAAATGGAGACAAAAGAGAGACTTTTAATCAGAACAATAATGTGGGCTGTCTGTGATGAAGCTCTTATCATTCCACCACAAGCAGTGTATGGCACTCAAAGACAGATTCTGTACAACGTTAATAGAGGCTTTTAAATCATTATTTGCACATTAAACATAGGAAGATATTTGATTGCTTCACAAAACATTACTCAGAAAGGAAAATAACTGGGAAGATGAGTTACGACCTTTTTTTTTCCCTGGACACTGAAGCCTGTGGTTATTTCTTACTAAAAGCAAATCCAGTTGTTCAGGCCCCGTTAATTTAAGTTCTGTCTGCAAGAAGCCTTCTACTTAGTGACAGTTTCTTTGTTCCGATGACACGGATATATCTCTGTAATGGAAAATAATAACATGAAAGGAAAGTGACTCATCTGGTAGGTGGGCTAGTCCCATAATGGACTTTGAAAATCAAGACAAAAAAATGCAGATAAGCGGGGATCAGCTCCAGAGAAACATAACTGCTTATGGTGATACTCAAAGGTGAAGAAATATGTAATAGCTCTACCTGCAGCATAGGGCCAGAAGGTTTTCACTGACACGTGAATTAGATTCATTACATTAAGAAAGAGACTATTGTAGCTTTAATACAGAATGAAATAATTTGTAGCTACTACAACAAGATGTCAGAAAATAGGAGATTGCTACAGCAGGTACTTCAGTTGCAGTCTTCTGGTTGGTTTGAGATGAAGGGAAATTTTTATTGTCATTGCCTTTTCGGTACTCCAAAATGCTACAGAAGTCCAAGGGATACCAAGCTGGGATTTACATAATTTCATAGTCGGTGACCTTCACTGAAAGTCAGGTTACAGAGTAAGTAAGCTGCTGCTTCATTTTTTATTATTATCACATCAGGGTTTCAAGCTAATCTATACAGAGGTGTTGATTTTGGCTGGGCAGTGGAAAAGCTGAATGATTCTTGAGGTTTGTTTATTTATTTATGTATTCATTTTCTTTCAGTTGAATAGAAAAGAAATGTAATATTTGTGATTAACTGAAGAATTCTAGTTGTATTGTTCTGACAGCTTGCAAAACAAATTTGTACTGCTCTTGAATAATACGGAAGAATACTGAATCCAGTTGTACTCCAAGGGTGACACTGGAAATTCTGTGCAAAATTGAAGAGGGGTCCAAGTATTTTACATGTAGTAACATTCCAGTCAGAACTGTTATTTCACTCAGATGGAAGTGCACAGTGTCCATGAGTGTAAATTCTAAAGCAGTGATGTAGAAACAAAATTAATTACCCCCTTAAAATATCCCACATAATATAGTCTCATATAAAGAAAAATAGAATTTAATAGGCTTATTTATCTTGCACCATGAAAGCTGTTACTTTTAGTAACACTGTTTAATTTCTTCTAAAAAGAAAGGAACATAACAGTGTGGATTTACTTGCAAAACTACAAGCTTCTTGGTTACTTACAGGCAGAATGTATGCCAAAATTAAAAAAAAAAAGTGTAAGATAAAATTCGGGAATCTGAGCTTGAATTCTTTCCAAAATTGTTGCTTTTCTTTAAAGAATAATAAACAACATTGTTTCGTATGGAATTGCAAAACAAATAGTTTCTAATGATGGCATCTTGAGAACTTTTGCAAATAGTAAATACTCTTCAAGGCATCAAAGATATTGGAAGTGTTCAGAAAGGCAGAGCTTTTACATAGCACTCATTTCCTCTGTATTCACTGTCATAACAATGAAAATGAAAGTACTTCAAAACATTGCCGCAATATAAGAAATATTCAAATGTTTACATAGAATGTTTCCATTCAGTCTAAACTTGTTTTTAGTATTACTCTACTTCATGAACCAAAGAAAGTCATTTGAATTTTAATACAAACATAACCAATTTATGAGTGTGTCTTGACTCATTGCTTTAGTTTTTATTTCAGATTTCATGCTTTGAATGATTATTTTGTCTTATATATGAAGCAGAAATTTAAGATGTATTTTTTCGGTTTAAATGTTTTTAAGTGCCATTCCCTTCTGCTTAGATAATAAAGCATTTGCGAAGGTGAAGAGCATAATTACAATGGTTCTGTGTCATCATATAAATATTCATAGAAATGGTGCTGAATATTTATATTGGTACTTAATAACAAGATCATGTGACTAGGACGTGCTCACTAAAACACAAAATAGAACACAGGGGTAGAGCGTAGTTCATATACAAATCATATACATTTAAATGGTGCTAGCTCTAAGCTTCCAGTATAGTAGAGGATCTGGTTAATTGTCTTTTCTAGTCATATAAAATCACAGGATTTCTGTCTCTGAGGCTTACTAGCTTCTTCAGGATTTCCAAGAGCTAGAAGAGCCTGGGAAAAATTGCCTTTTGACTATGAAGGACAACAAAATCATTTTGTTGGGTAAAAGATAAAGACTGAACACAGGCAAATATTGAGCACTAATACCACAACATACACTAATTTTCCCTCCTCATCTTTCAAGTGTCTTTCTCGATGCACTGCTTCTTTCCGTTCCCATCTCTCATGATTTATGCTCTTTGCTGATGACCATCCAAAACATTCCGCCTCCCTTTTACTTCCATCATTCATTCTGTTCGGCCCAATTTTTTACTTTCCACATTCATCTATAGTGTCATACTCTTGGCTGTCTCTGCTGAGAACGCAGTTAGATTTCCCTCCTGCCCACCAGCAGCAGCCAGCAGTCCTCCTGCACCTCCTCCTCTCCCTGCCACGCTGCTGCCAGCAGCCCTGCCTTGTTTCTCTGCCCACCTCACCTTCTCAACACCTTGTTCCCTCCAATGCTTGAACACTTTTCCCTCCACCTTGTGCTCATTTTTTTTTCTATATTCTCAACACCTCAATCTCTAATCTCATTAGCCCTTCTTTCCTTGTTTTTTTCGCTTGTTCTAATTCTGTTTTTTCATTCTGTAAGAGTTTACCTTTCTTTCTAGCAACTCGACTGACTTTCTTTTAATTCAATGTGTTCTCCACTTTTAGTTAAACCTTCTTTGCTTGGAGGCTTTGCCTCTTCTCCCCACAGATATTATGTTCCAGATTCCACTGTATTTTCCTAGTTGGGTTTTCATTTCTCTGGTCGGCATTAACAGCCTTAACAAATGGGTTAAACTCCCTTCAGGAATTCTTAGCAGACCTTAACCTGGTTCCAAAACTGCTTCGAGACCACAGAGGTTTTGGTAAACCACTCAGTTATTTTACTGGTTCTGCTGGACAACTAGATTGGAAGAGTAGGTCTTTTTTTCCCAGTGTGTAACTCAATACTTCTCTACACAGGTGCATAATATTCATTGAAGTTAATATGTAATAATAATAAAATCAACTTTGCGGTGAAAAAATACGTTAAAAATTTCTATTAGAGGTTCTTTTTTTCATGGAGAATTAACAGTATGTGAGTGCAAGGAGACATAATGTACCTTTTTATCATTTGAAGACTTTGACTAAATAAAGAGGAAGAAAAGATAATAATGTGAAAAGATGTATTTCTGATGGTGATGAGGAGAAAATTAGAAAGTAACAACACAAAATTAAGTCAAAGTAGCCTATTAAGTTGATATTTCATTGTAGCCTTCACAAGCAAACACTGCAAGCTCACATTCGACAAATAAGGCTTGCTTTGCACTGGGACAAAGATTACTTAATTAACTCAGCAATGAGGGATTGATACGAACTGCAGAAATCTCCACCACTTTCCACCATAAAAGGTAATAATTTATCTCTGCAAATGTACCCTACATAATAGCAACTACTTCACAAATATAGAATAACTGTAGCATTTCCAAATACAGCATCCTTCCTATATAGGGAATTACTAACCTAAAAATATGGAAAAGGTTTTAAAAAAATTTCACATGTTCATTTGGACACTACCTTCCCTAGGTAAAAAGCAGAGGACACCTGACTTGTTTAAACCTGGATTGGACAAAGTCATGGTAAACACTGCCAAGAAAAATTAGCAAAAGAAATGACTAAACTATGCTTGTGTGTATTTATATGTATGCATACATGAATGAGGGTACATAGGTCCTATTATAAGTATTTCCGTGCATATATGTATATTTCTCATTTATAGTTTCTATGTTATTTCTAAAGCTTTTCAAAACAGATAAAGTGCCAGATCAAGTTGTGGATTTTTGTCTCTTTTTTTTTTTTGCTGTGAGATGATAAGATGTAATACAGTTTAACATAACCCTGTTGGCAAACAGAAAATTATCACAACCTTGTGAGTTCTGTCATTGAGTCATAGTAGCAATTTTTATTATAGAAGCTTTCAGAATAACAGGAGAAACAAATATACGACAACAGCCTGAGAAGCACTAAACAAAAGGAAATAATTGAAAGTGCTGCAAAGAAATGAAAACAGTTATTATGCCAAATTTGTTGCTCTTTGTAATTTGTTAATAATATTTTTACCATCTAGTCTTTGTTGCTTTTTTTTTTTTTTTTG
>Ga0065711_1026324_pt1 | contig 78532 bp, 64 predicted proteins | sample Hoacrofraction12_FD_59098 | JGI IMG/M metagenome (GOLD analysis project Ga0065711, IMG submission 59098) | Hoatzin crop microbial communities from Cojedes, Venezuela - Epithelial fraction 12 v2 (version 2) | ecosystem: Host-associated > Birds > Digestive system > Esophagus > Crop | place...
AGACCCGCCTAGACAAGGTCCTGTGCAGCCTGCTCTGGGTGACCCTGCTTCGGCAGGGGGTTGGACTGGGTGACCCACAGAGGTCCCTTCCAATCCCGAACATTCTGTGATTCTGTGATGTCTTGTCCCACCAGCTGCCTGGGAAGGGATTCAGCGGATGATTTCCCCTAGCAGCGGATGCATCCTCAAAGCACAGCCCTCTTGCACATTCCGCTGAACCCAGAAATCTGCATCCTACCTGCTGTGTCCTGCCAGCCCCAGAGCTCCTCACTGTTCTCCATAAGCAATGGCCAAAGCCACCACCCAGAGGGACACAGATACCAAATTCATGGAGCAAAGCCTAGTTTCTTACCAGAGTGGAGAAGCAACTGTGGGTAGAGCAGTCATGGACAGTATGTCCATGGGGAAGGTCTGCTCCTGGCCCTCCTCCATTAGCAAATGACTCATACCCAGAAGGGGAGCTGTATCTCTTCCAGAACTTTGGAGTTAGAACCAGAGAATGCTTTAGGTACAAAGGGACCTTTAGAGGTCATCTAGCCCAAACCTCTGCAGTGAGTGGTGAGTTTTTAGGCTTTTTCTCTTATAGCTCTGGACAGTTTGTGTCCTTACACATGACCCATCTTCCCTTTGATTTCAGCTCAGCTTGTGCCATTAATGACACTTTGTTCCAAGTTCCTCCCAGTAACTGGGCAACTTGTGAAAAGGTGTGACTTTCTGGCTCACTTTTAAATAGGCCACGTCTCAATTTCTGCGTGACCTGTTGTTGCTGTGCTACAGTACCAGGCAGACAGAAGTGCGTGGTCTCTGTTCCAAAAAGCAGTCATTGCTACGTGTATCCTTAACTCCCCAGTGCCTGCATGCATGCCCTGCGGACCACGTGCCGTTTGAAATTTATCTGTGAACCCTTCTCCATGGAGTCAAGTTGGTTTTGCAGCCAGAAGGGCTGAATACAGAATGTGACCCCTTCTATTCCCTGAGCAGATTTTCCATTCATCAAGATTCTACGACGCTGAAGTCGCAAGCATCCAGAGCTCCTACCTTCAGCCCCAGATCCAGTTCCTTGAGAGAGCGCTTTATTTCACTGGTGAGGATGTTCATGCGCTCACATTCCTGGAAGGCAACCACAACATACGGCGTCCTCTCCTCCACCTTTGCCATCAGTTCTGCAATATTAAACTCATCCATCAATTTCTCTAACATCTCTTCCAGAAGAGCTTTCACCTGTGTGCCGAAGGGAAAAGAGAGAGAGATGTCAGTGAATGTCCCACTGGGCTTCCTCAGCTGACAGCTGCCTGAACACAGGATGAAAACTCCATCTGCCAGTTAGTGTCTCCGGAAACAATCCATGTCAGCTGCGCTGGGCACGGCACCTTACAAAAAGCTTGCCCCATCCTATTAAAATTCAAATGCTTACAAAAGTTAATGTCAGATGAAAAGCTTTCAAAATGATGGTTTAAAAATGTCACCGTGACAGGTAGCAGTCTCCTTTCTTCTTGGGTGTCAAGCCTGTATTCTTACTTCTCCTAAGGTCAGATTCAAAAGAAGACGATGGATGGGGCTACAGCCTCAGCTGAGCCTCAGGACAACTGAGCTTATGAGCTGGTTTTCTGTGGTATATTGATAGAGAGAGGTGACTATATAAAATTGCATTTTAAGCTGAATTTGGGATTCTGAACTAATGGAGCCAGAGAAGAAAAGCATAATGAAACAAAATTATTTTCTGGTCAGCATCACAGCTTGATTTGGAAACTGTGCTTTATATCTCTAAATACTAAAGAGGGAAAGATCCAAGGCAACAGGATGTTTCTAGTGTCTAAAAAATAAATAAGACAGACAAAAACTTTTCTGATTGACCATGAGGCATGAAGATACTAAACTTCATGGGATCAGCTGTACCTCTGAGGTTTACGTGGACTGTTAGGCAGCTTGGTACCGAAGTCTCTCATATGATGCTTTGCTTCACTTCCATGCTTGAAGCTCAGCAAGACTTTGGCTTCTTGGGGATTTTGCAGGAACACGTAACGCACAGCTACAACTCTGTGACCTGATGTGCAAAACCTGGTGCGCAGGTGCCAGTGACAGCTGCCAGCCAGGAACAGAGGGAGCCCAGGGTAATTTTATTGCCATGCCCACTGACGTTCATATTTTGGACTCTATACTCCAATTTCCTCCCGCTGCTGCTCTTCCAAACCCTCCACATTCACGTCAGATGTTAAGAAGAGGAGACAATGCGTGGGCTGTTATTGCACCCAGCTAGGTGGCTAAAGTTAAAGCTCGGCTGGAAAAGCTCTTCAGTTGCACCTAAACTGCAGTATAGAAATATCCTCTAATTTGAAATTCCCCTGCAGATCCCTTTGGCTCTGATTCTTTCACCACAATAACAGCTCATTGTCTGTAACATGGCCTCAGAAACCTGTGGGAGTAATTGGACTTGTCAGGAAAATGACAGGCTCACAGTTTCCCCATAAGCTCCCTAAAACCACCTCGGCCAAACTAGGGGTTGGAAATCCTCAAATGGAGGAGCTAAGAGACAACTCTTAATTCGCCCTCACTCAAGAACCAAGAGAAGCGGATGCAGCCAGTGCCAGGTGCAGCTCAGATAATGAGAGAGATCACCTCCAGAAGAAAATCAGCTGCGAGGGCATCCCCCCAGGCACAAAGCAGCGCAGTGGGGCCACACTCAGGTTGCTTTCAGGCAGCTTTTCTTCTCAGAGAGATCACAAAAGTCACAAGGACTTCTGTGTTCCTGTGACAGTCTTCTTGACTGTCACCAGGAGTTTGCAGGGTAGCCATGTCCTGTGATACCACTGCTGGATCACTCGCTGATAATTCTGCTTCTCTGGACAAGGAGCTTAACTGTATTTCCACAGAAAACGGACTGGGAGGGGAGAAGAGGTAGTCACATTTGCTTTTTGAGCGTCTCCTTTGGCTTTGCTGCCTCTGAATTATTCCCCTCACCTCAAATTCCAGTATGAACCAAAAATTGAACAAGCCCAGCACTCCTAAGAACCTGTTAGGCAAAGGCAGTAAGTTCCCCAGCTCCACACCAAGCCGAAGGAAGCCGTGTGAAAACACAGACATCACTGAAGCTTTCTGTTAGCCCTTCACTTATTTGCAAAGCTTGAAACACAGCGCTGGGACCTTAAGACTGAAGAAATAAAAAACTGAGCAAGTGTTGGGTGGTTTCAGATCCTGCTATGAACGCTTGGGCCAGATTTTAATGAGCTGTGAGTTTTGAGAGCTAGGGCTGAGATCAGCCCGGTACATAGGCATAGAGAAGGACATCAGCTGGAAACAAAGAATTACAAGGCCTCTGGGAGTTTAGGAGCTGGGTGGGACCTGGTGGCAGCAGTATGAGGTGGGCTGAGCTCTGGGTGGCACGTTGTACCTGGCAGACGGTGCGCTCGGGGAGCCCATTGGTATGCCAGGCACAGCATGGTGCACAGGGACCGGGGGCTTAGAGACAGAAGGTTTGTTTGCAACGTCTTCAGAGGATGATAATGAAGGCACTGCAGTTCAGGGGGTAATTAAAAGCCACTGTCCTATTACTGACAATACTTCAATTACATCCCACCATGGTGATGTTCTGCATAATAAGAGGCTAGTGGTTTAGACACTAGGTTTGTATCCAGCAAAGGCAGATCACATTGTAATAAGCAGTTGTAAGACAAACCTGAGCTAGACAGAGCTACTTACAAATGAGACAGATATCAAAGTCCAAAAGCTCCTTCCCCTAACACTCTCACCGTTTCTTCCCGGGTCACCACTCCTCCTTCGCCCGTGCCGGTGTCCCGGGGCTGCATCTCCAACACGGTGCGGAAGAGCTTCTCTGAGGTCTGGGTAAGGAAGCCAATCTCAGCATTGGGATGGAGGCCGTACAGGTAAGGAGACTCTGGAGGCAAGGCATCATCTATGTACTGCACAGAGAAATTCAGGCTCAGGTTAGATACAGAGTCCAGGGCACCTTGCTTGCAGGGTTCACGGCGCTGGAATTATCACCCGAGTAAGTAAGGCCAGGCTGATGTAACACTGCTTGTGGCTGAACCACCAGCGAACTGATGGGAGAAAGGACTGCACCGTTGTTTACAGAACTGCTTCCACTCCAGCTGTGAAAATGCTGTAATTGCTAAAGTTTGGCTTGGCTACATATCTCAGGCCTGGACCTTCTCTAGCAATTATCTGCTATGCATTTCAGCATCAATATCCTGAAATCTCTTGTGGGAATTTAGCTTCCAGTAGTTAAGTTTTATGAACAAAACCAGCCTAATATGCCTATCTTTGCTACCGCATTTGTGTACAAAGAACAGATGAGATCAGTGAGTAGATCAACAAGACCTTTCAGTGTTTCTCATTGAAACTGATGATAAAAGGAGCTTGAAAGAGCCATTTTAGCAAACAGTGTGTGGATGTAATTTTCTAGGAGCCCCGCTCAAGTCTCAAGAACCAATACAGTTGTTCTATTCATGCATGAACAGAATGAGCCCATGATGAACTAGCAAATTACCATTAGACTTGGTTCATCCAAGGGAATGCTGAAATGTCTACAGAAACAGAACATAATGGGAAATAACAGGAGGTGTGCTGAAACACTGCAGTCCTATTCGCTGCCTCCTAAGACAGATCACAGGGCAGTTATGGAAGACATTACTTTTATGTATATAAATAAAGCTAGAAAACAAAAAGTTTACCTGATGATAGCCGTTATAGTCCGTGTTCCCTGGGAGGGGGAATCCTGGAGCAAGGAGGAGTTCTCCCTCCAGCATTTCTGGCTTAATAAATTCTTCCAAATAAGTTTTGCAAAGCCGCCTGTCCCAGTCATCTGTAATGTGACCTCCGTACATAATCTCACCAAAGAGGTAGCGCAAATCATCATACGGGACCTGAAGAATGAACCAGGAGGGCATGAAGAAGTTCAGACAGCCAGAGCTCCACCAGCCATGTTGTCGAGCCGCAGGCTACAGAACTAAGCACTGATTTGCACAGTGAGTGCTTCCACTTCACTATTTCAGTTTTCTAAGTAAACAAACATTAGGTAGTAGTTAAATCCTGCCCAAGGAAAACTGGATCACAGCATAGATTTCATACAGTTTCCCACTGAAATGCAAATTTATTCTAAGCTCTGTTAAACGAAAGACCACTATGTATTTTCAGTGAATAAAGACTACAGGCACAATTTGCTATGATTTGTAAGCTGCTACAGATGTGAGCGGCACTGCAGCCACAAATGTACACTGAACTGTAAAGCTGTAAAACCAAAGATACCAAAGAAATGGCATTTCAGGAGACTTCTCAGGAGATTCAGCTGAAGCCACTCCATCACTGGTGGTTAAAAGCCACCAAAGAGCCGGCCTTTGACTCACGCACCTTTGAGCTGGCCTCCAGGTAATTGTACAGCACGTTCACAGAGATAGTGAGGTCTCCAGTGTTAAAGGGGTAGGAACGGTTCCAGCCTTGGGGACCAAACTTGCGCCTTTCCGCCACCACGGCGTGGAAATAGCAGAGTGCAAAGAGGATGCTCTTGAACTCATTCTCCCGGGTGCACATCTCCAGGGTATCCTGCAACACAGGCAGAGAGGCAGGGCTGTAGAAGTCCACATTGCCCTCAGCCTCAGCGATTCTCTGGGCCTCCCACATGCACCGGACTTTGGACAGGGGTGAACTGATTTGCCCAGTCAGTTCATTTCTGCATAACATACACATTCACTAATTACCTAAGTTGGTGGCTTTGCATTGCAAGTTTATTGGCAAATTCTGATGCGTATTTTCCAAATCAATATTTTTCAACTCAAAGTGGCTTTGCACAGGAACACATACTGACAGCCACGAAGGGAAGGACACGTGCACTCACCCAACACCCCATCACCTGCATGTGCCCCACATCCCACACCAGAGAGGTGGAGAGAGGCACCACACAGGACAAGCGTGCCAGCAGTGGGACTGGGACCATGGCCCTGAGAAAGGCCCATGCCAAGGAGGACTGTGCTTGGAAGAACTAAAGTCTGTCCCACCCCATGAGTACAAAAGCTTTCCTTAGGGCAGCATTTCTTTGAGCTGCAGGGCTGCAGCAGCAGGGAGGTCTCCCAGGAAGGCTGTGCTCCTGCTCCTGTGCCGCTCTGCACGCAGCCAGCCCGGCCGTGTGCGGCAGTGGTGCATTCATTGATGGCACGACGTTGCGCAGCACACCAAAGCAGGGATGTGAGAAACCGCTAAAAATTCAAGCAGGGGAGATCACATGCTTGCAAAGAAAAAAAACATCTAATGCAGCCCCTTAAAGCCAGCCCAGCAACGGGTGCTTCCTTTCCCAACTTCCAGGTGACGTTTGAAGTTTCAATATCTATAAATGAGTAGGCAGAATCGTGATGTCGGAGGTGGAGAGGCGGGATCCTGAGTCATTTAATCAATGAAAATGAACAAAGGGTCTCCAAGAACCCTGAGCAGTGCTGGGAGTGACGTCTCGGCAGGTGGGCACCGAGGGGAAGCCTGGGCAGCCATGCCTGTTCCCAGCAGCGTGAGCATCAGTGTTACAGGAGTGCAGAGCAGCAGAAGGGATGAAGGACTGCAGCTGTAGCATGGTATGAGGCTGAAGCTCAGCTCTCACATGGGAAGCTGAACCCCCCTTCTGTGGCTGAAGCCAGGCAGAGGCTTGGAAAGCTATGGCCCTTGATCTGCCTTGGCAAGTGTGCTGTGGCTGAGCAGCCGATCCCTTGCCCCATGGCAAGAACCTGATGTGATCTCCCATGGCCAGGAGGTACAGATCTCCCCAAACCTGGGAGATGAACATATTGGGTAGGGCTTGCCTTCACCTCTGTCCACGTTTCTGCAAACCCTGCCCGGGCACAGCATATCCAGGGTACGGTGGCTCTGACCTGCACAGCTGAGCAAGTGGCTGAGCAAGGAGGCAGCAGCTGCCCCAGTCCCTCCATCCTCCCTACCCAGGGACAGCCCCTTTAAGTCCACTCTGTTATGTGACAAAGGCTACAAAGGGTGCCTGTGTGACTTCCCTTCATTGTCTTTCTCTTAAAAAAATACAATGTTAAACCTTTAATCAGCTGGGGAGCATAACAGAGCTCAGGGTCTGTGCTGAAAAGGGGGAACCCATTAAGTACGCAAGATGTTGACTAACCGCATAAGATGATCAAGAAATCCCAAACCCTATTTTCCCCTTGATCGGACAGCACTCTAAGCTCCTTTCATTATCAGCAACCTGATGAAGAACTGGTTCAAATATGTGCTGAGCACCTTTCTCATTTCAGAAAATGCCCCTGGACTTCAAGGCGAGCTTGCCTGAATGAACACTGGGTAAGAATCCAGCTCAGTCTCATTTGGCCTCTCTATTTCGTTGTGCATTTTGCTTCAGCTACAAAGCAGAACAATATTCCTCGCACAGAATAATGGGCCTTCTTTGTGGCTTTCAGCTGAAAGCTAAATTTGAACACCCATTCTGTACAAAGCAGGGAAATGAGGTGTAAAGGGGCCCCACCCACTCGCTCCAGTATTTCTGATAACAGACATTTTATAATACTCCAGCAATTTAGAAAATGCTAATTACTATCTGATTGAAATGAGCAGAGGCAGGATGGAAATGTTACTTGGAGTGAAGGTTCTCCCCTCCCTTGCTCTCCTGGACTTTTTGTGGAGTTCAAGATGATGAATGACAGTAGGTAAAAATGGAATAATCTTCCCTGACTACTCGCATTAATCCTTGCGTGGTGCCTCCCTGACTCACCCGCTCAGCAATGTTAGCTCCTGCACTCAAGACTCTCTCCATACCAACGTCTACATGCAAAAATAGTTGTGAGCTGCCCCCATTTCTCTGCCCTATGGACCTGTGCCTGGGGTCCACAGTAGGCTCGGGCTGCTCCTGCCTGGTCCCAAATGACAAGAGGCTGTATGGGGAGAAAAGAAAGTGATCCTGCAAGGTTTGCTCTGCGTGTTCCCGGCACAGTCACCAGCAGAATGGAGAGGACGTAGTAACTTCAGTGCTAGCGATCCAAAACGGCAGTCCGAGGGGTGAATGTGCCTTCAGGCCCTTCTGGCTGCTCTGGGTTTAACAGCCAGTGTCTTGCTGGGAGAGCTGGGCACGCCAAGGTAACAGCGATGTGTCACTGCAGATAATGGGCATTCAGGGCAGCAGAACGCAATGGTCTGTGTCTCTAGGAAAGGTATCATCATCAACACGAGTGGTTAGCCCTTAGCCTTTTGTGTCACGTGGAAAACGGGGTCAGCAGAAGCGCAGCCTCCTCCAGCAGCGAGACAGGGCAGTGTCCAGCACGCCCCGACACGGGCTGTGCCCGGGGAGCTGCCGGGACTTGATCCCAGCCCTGCTGCTGTCGGCAGCCGCCTGCCCTGCGGTGCCCGGCGCTGCCGAGCGAGGACACAGAGCAGGCTCGTTTAATCACCGCCTTACGACGCTAACATTGATCCCTACCCTCTGCGGCACCAAGAAAAGAATATTTCCCGTCATTCCCACACGCTTCGCTTTTGTGTCCCCTCCACAAGAGACTGGGCTGCAGTTCCAGCAGCAAAGAGCAGGGACGGTGGCTGCTGGAACAGGAGCGTGTGTATGTGGTGACCATGCAACAAAAGCAACAAGCAACCTGCCATCGGCTATTCTTGTGGGCCAGCAGTTCTCAAGATGGCCTACTTTACCCTCGTCTGGCAAAGCAAGTCCTCCCTGCAGGGCCATTTCAGCTCTAATTTGCAACGCTTCTGATGCCAGCAAGGTTTTGAGCTGAATGGCCTCTGGCCACACAACACCGAGTGCCCCTACGCTGCTCTGAAGAGTGATGTGGGATGTGAGCGTACCAGCAGTTCTGAACCTCTAGCGCTGGTTAAACAGAAGGGCAAGAAAGTAAGGTTTAACCTGCTCGCATCTTCGTGTCTCTGGGTGTTAGATGTGATGTGTCACTCGCCAGCCCAAAAAGGAGTGACACAGAAATCAAATCGAAACGTGGCAAAAGTCTCCCAAATGCTGCACTCAGAAGTTTGATTGCGTAACAAAATAGCCTTTCTAAGGATCATACATTGGTGAGAAAACGATTAAACTGGGCAGAAGTCTGGTATCCTGTCACCTGCTGCAAGCAAGAGGCTGGTCAGGATTACCTGAGTCCTCTCTTGGGAAAATCAGTGCTTGGAAAGAGATCTGTGCCCAGATGTTGGAGAAGAGAGGGGACGTTGTTGGATCCAGAGACTACACGATGCAAAGGGACTCGCACGTCTGCTGCCCGAGGGCGGCAATGCCCATGCCCGTCACACTCTACGCAGGGCTCCAGCAGCTCCAAGCCAACCCGTCCGCCCGTCGCCGGCGCGAGCCCCGCTGCGCTCCTACCTGGGTGAAGTTGTCGAGGGCTTTGTGCAGGTTTGCATGCATCCCGGTCGGGGCCTCGTTGGTGATTTTGATGGAGTTCTCCAGGATGCCCTGGGGGATGATGTGGCTGTCAGGGGACGGTGCCGGCTCCGCGCTAATGAAGACACGGAAATCCTGGTGGCTGCCCCCACTGTGCTGCTCCAGCTTCTTCTCCAGAGAACTCAGCCACTTGGCCACCAGGTGGATGTTCTGGCAGGGACAAAGCAGACAAGGCTTCATCAATCATCCCCCGCTTACACCCGTGCTGAGCAGGCACCCAATCCATCACAGCAATGAATGGCACCCACCAAGGCTATGCTCTAGAAGTTGGTACTTGCCCCAGTAGTGCCTGTGTGTAATTCACAGCCCCAAATATTCTGTCACATCAAGTACACTTTTAAACTCAAAATATCAATATAAATTACCAGCAATGAAGCAAGCTTCTATTGGGCAGTTTGGGTTCTCGGTGATGATACTCTCCTTCTTGTTACAGCAATGTACAGCTGATGAAGTGGAGTTACTTCCCCAGATCTATCTCAAGCTCGAATGAAAATGTGTTCATTTTTAACAGAATAACAGTGAGGACACTCAATATCCATTACTGAGAAAAAAAATCATGCAGGTGGTTTTACAAAGACCTTTAACATAAAATATTTATTTATTCATGCAACTAATTCAAACTATCTATCGGAAAATTAAGCAGTATTATGCAGATATGGTGAAATGGATGAAGACATGCTTCAGATTTTCAATTAGAGCCCTATACAGTGTTGTAGTTTCCAGGCAAGAAAACAGTTTTTTTATGTAATAGGAATGGGGCAGATCACACACAGCAGGGATTCGTGGGCTAAAACTACCCTCATATTAAAGCTAGGTGTGTAATCCAAGCTGATTGTATTAACAGGCACTCTAGAAGGCGATTTATCCCATCCAAAGACAAGACAAGGAACTTGATAAATTTAAATTAAAAGCAGCCGCCAAAAAGATAAACTGCTTGGAGGTGGCAAGGAAATTACATAAAGGAACCATAGCAGAGGCTTAGAATAAATAAATTTACCACCTATAAAAAAGGACCAGAAAGGAGCTCTCATGCTTAAATAGCAGAGCAATGGAGACTATTAGGAGTAAAATTACTTTCTTCAGAAAGCAGAAATTGTGTTCAAATGAGAAAAACAGAGAATAGCACAAAATCCAGTTACGGTAAGGTCAAAAAAGGTTTAAAGAAGCAATATTGTGAAAACCACACTAACTAATAATAAAGCCTTTTCCATAAACCAGAAACCTACCAGAGAGCCTATAAAACTACAAGATGATCAAGGTGCACAGGGAGTGCCCAAGAAAGGCAAGGCCACCTCAAACGAGCTCATATTTGTAGGAATATTCCCTGCAGAGCTTGGGGAGGGTCTCGCTGCTACAGCCTGGGTGACATGGTGGTGTCACTCCAACGCTGAGGCTGGAGACACCTCCGGAGCTCTTCCAGCCAACCCTCCTGCTGGAGGCAGGGCCAGCTAGAGCAGGCTGCTGACTGCATCCAGTTGGGTTTATTGGTATCTCCAAGGCTGAAACCTCCCTTTTTTCCTTTTCCTTCATGGCAACCTGTGCCAGTGTTCAGCCATGAAGGAAAAGGAAAAAAGGGAAAGGAAAAAGGGGGACAGGGAGGGACAGGGAGAGAAAAGGAAAAGATTCTGTTTAAGGGAAACCTGTATTTCTATTTGTGCCCACTGCCTCTTACTTTTTCACTGGGCACCATCATGAAGAGTCCAGCTCCATCTTTCATACTCGCCGTGGGGTGTTTAAACACACTGGTAAACCCCTCTGAGCCACTGCTTTTTGAGGTTAAATAATCCCAACTCTCGCAGCCTCTCCTTACACAACAGATGCTCCAATCCCTTAATCATTGGAAGGACTCTTAAACTGAAGCAGCAGATGAAGAGTTTTTCTGAAAAATTGATAAACTAATAATAACAATTTACTAGGACCAGATGGTATCCACCCTAGAGAAACTCAGATATGGAAGCGCTGCAGTACTCCTTGGTATACACTAGGCAAACTGGCAGGGGCTCTAACAAACCATGAAATAACACACAAACAGTATGAGTTAGAGAAAACCAGGAATCTAAAATTTCCCACCCATTTTAGATAGCTAATAGGGGGATATCCAAATCTGACCTCATCACCATAAACTCCTTTTGCAGTTGCTAGAAAGGTGAGCTCCAGCAGGCAGCTCAGCACACCGGCTTCAGGCATCGCCCTGGATGGTGCAGAAGTTGCCTCCACGGGGCCAGTGTATCTCCATGCTTGGATTTTCATCAGTATCAACTGTTAATCTTCCAGTTACCAGTATTATTACAGGTAAGAGGGAAGGTCACATAGGCTACCAGCTGGTTAAGACAAGGAAACAGGGGATGGGAAGCTACTGACGGAGTCTGAGCTGTTCACCCTATTCAAAAAACACCTGATAGAGCAAATGATTGGTGAGCTGACAAAATTAGTCGTAAGACAAAGTAATTTCAAGTACTGAAAATAAAACCTGGTGGTAAAGAACTGCAAAAGTATGCCATCATTCTAAGTGACTGGCAATGATACGGCAGAAGAAATTTGGTGTTGATAGATGCAATGTAATGCACACAGAAAAACAACCCTAGCTCCAGATATAAACAATGATGGGTTCAGAATTAGCTATTACCACTCAGGGAAGATATCTCGGAGTCCTTACAGTTATTTCCTACAAATAACACTTCAGTGCTTAACAATGTGAAAGCAATCCAATGTCAGCAAAGGAACAGAGAATAAAACTGCAAACATTATTATGCCATTCCATAAATCCATGGTGGGCCTTCATCTTGAAAACAACACCCAGCTCTCACTTCTCTATCCCCAGGAGGATACAGCTTCCACAAAAGGAGACCCTACATTGATAGGGACTCCCCAGTTTGGAGAAAGAGGAGATCAGGGTGAAGGGGGTGAGTGAAGAACAAGAATGGAGGGATGAATACAGCAGGCTGAAAATTTAAAAAGCATAAGTGGAAGTACATTTTCATATGACACATATCTAAACTGTAAATTCCTTGCCTCAGGGTTTTGTGGAAGTTGAGTGAATCGCAGAATGAAACCGAGCTTAGATCCACAGAGAGGAACATCCCTGCACCCTTGCACTGTTTAGACACCCTTTCCCTCAGATTCTGGATGTGCCTTTTCACAGGCCAGGAACTGGGCTGGCAACACTTTGGTCTGCCCCAGTACGGTGCTTTTATAGACTGGTGCCATACAGGAACATCAAGAGACCTCCCTCACGAGAACGCAGAAACTCTCTTCTGGCTTTTCTGTTGGAGGACTCAAGTGCCTCTTGTGAGCTACTCGTGGAGACTTCCCAGCCAGGACTGGAGAAGAGGATGAAGAGATGTAGCAAAGGAAAAGCTGAGGTCCTTTAGGCACAGGTTGGGACAGAGCGGTGGCTGCTGTCACAGACTGTCAGCAGTACTTGCAGATGCTGGAGGGATGGGTCAGCACTCATGGGTGGAAGGACCGGATGGTGCCACATCTCTGCAGAGGAGCTGGGGTGCCTCAGGAGAGAAGAGACTCAAAACTCAGTCACATCCAGAAACGGCCCCCTTTGCACATCAGTGACTGTCCTTGGACACTGCCATGTACTTGCCAAGTCCTGGGCACCAAAATCAGTGTTACCTCACACTTTTGTAGCTGGATCCTGCTAAGGATCAGTATGTTTACATCTGGTATCTCAACTATACTTTTTTTTATCCCTATTTATATATGTATTTTTTTTTCCTATTTATATATTTATATCATGGTGAAGGCTGACTTCCAGATTCCTAACAGTGACAGCAATGTATGCCGATCTCTGCAAGCAATGCCACCCAGTCTCTACAAGCAGCTGGACTAGCAGGCACGCTTACCTCCTTCAGAGAGTAACTTCCCTCTCAAATGCCACAAAGCAAGAGCTCTAGTCTGTTCTTGGTTACACAAGCACAGCTTCAGTACAAGGTGCCTTCACAATGACTTTATGCCTCTGGATCTGTACCAGTTTTCCAGGGTACTGGATAGGTCTGAACACAGATGTCTGCAGCTGAACTAGTCATCCCACTGGAGAGTCACGGAGCAGTAGTCATCTTATGAAACACTGGAACGGGTTGCCCAGAGAGGTGGTGGAGGCCCCATCCCTGGAACCATTCCAGACCAGGTTGGACAGGGCTCTGAGCAACCTGATCTAGTTAGCGGTGTCCCTGCTCGCTGTGGGGAGGTTGGACTAGATGACCTCTAGGGGTCCCTTCCAACCCAAAACTTTCTATGATTCTATGATTCTATGATTATCCTAAAGCAGATGTGCGCAGTACATCTGATGGATAACTCTGGTGAATGTGCCCAGCTCTCCCCCAGGCTGGAAAAGCGAGCTGTGGTGACTGGGTCAGATGGAGCCGTTTCTGTTGCAGGCACCTGAAGTTAAACGGGTGCTTTCAGAAGCCTCCTAGTAATATGGGAGACACGTTACTCTCACTGGCTTCAGGAGTATCAGCAAATAATACAAGTGTGCAACTGTGTTTTCAAGACAGTAACATCTTTTAAAAAGGCACACTTCGCTATTTCCATTTTCTTACCCTCCATGGGGCTGGGTACAAAGTGTACCAAGAACTCAGGAAAAGCTCCTGTGCTTCTGCGTCCTTGCCCAAGACCTCTGCGTTTTAGATACAAATACCAACTTGTCTGCCACTTGGTAGCTTCAATATTGCCCAGCTCTGCGCAAGATCTTACAGGGCTATCTTGATGCCCTAAGTCAAGTAAACTGCTAGATGACTTCTGCCAGAGGTCAACCCTCCACCTCTGAGACAGCAGCTGCCTCAGCAACATGAGTCACGAAAATTATTGTTGGGGGAAGCCATGGATACCTTGCACCCTCCAAGTCCTCTTGCCCCAAATCTGATTCACATGGCTGGCAACAACACTTCTTATTTAGAACTGCATAAATTCAGTCTCCTTCCCTGAAAGGATTTAGGGTTGTGCTCACATTACATGGATAAAATGGAGTTTGGAGCGTAGGGAGAAACAAGGAGGAGATGCCTGAGCAAAGAAATCACAGAACCCTAGAATAGTTTGGGCTGGAAGGGACCTTTAAAGGCCATCTAGTCCAACCCCCCTGCCATGAGCAGGGACATCTTCAGCTGGATCAGGTTGCTCAGAGCCCCGTCCAACCTGGCCTTGGATGTTTCCAGGGATGGGGCATCCACCACCTCTCCGGGCAACCTGTGCCACTGTTGCACCACCCTCATTGTAAAAATTTCTTGCTTATATCCAGTCTAAATCTACCCTCTCTTAGTTTAAAGCCATTACCCCTGGTCCTATTGCAACAGCTAAAAAGTCTGACCCCATCTTTCTGACAAGCCCCCTTTTTAAGTACTGAAAGGCTGCAACAAGGGGATAAGAATCACGTTCCAAGGAAGAGTTGCTCTGCTGTAAACAACGACCGTGTGAAGAGCAGCAGACAAAATGCAATTATATCTGACTGCTAATGCACCAGTGCTTGCCTGATATATTTAGGATTTCAAGAGATGAGGTAATCCCCAGGGTCCAGGCAACCAACTCTAAAAACAGAAGTTCAATAATAAAGCAGGAGTGGACTGAAACCTGTAACCAAAGTGTTTCAAAGAACCCCTGAGCTTTAGTAATATAGGGAAAGAGCTCAACAGAATAGCAGAAGAAAAATTGTGCATTAAGGATCAGTTTAATCACAGACTACGTACCTGACCTTAAGTATTTTCATCTTTAATTGGTAGTTTCTTCCTACATCTGCTTTGGTAGCGTTAGATGGCTGAAAAATAATTGCTTTCGCTTGTGTTGACACGACACCAATGATCATTATTTGACAGTATCACTGCTTTCTAACAGCCGACTTCGGGAACATTTCTAATCTAATGATAATTGAGTGCATATCCTTTTATGATAGAAGGGAAGGAAAAGAGGAATATATGCAGCAAAACATGGGTTGGTACTAAGAATTCACGATTTGGTCAAATTAATATGTCTGCAAAAAACAGACGGAGATGCTGTGGAGGGGATTCACAGGTTTGAAGGAAACTTTGCAAATTAATTCTCAGCACTCAGATAACACAACTTTCAGAACAAGACTAATGACAACATATGCAGTCACAATAATTGAACGTTATGTCAATTATCAGTAATGACATAACACAGACAATGCTAAATTAACACTGACCTCAGCTGAGCTGTATGTTCATCAAAGAACCACCTCCTCTTTCTTGTTTTGAAACCTGCCTCCCACCAAGCTCATGGGCTACCTCTAGCTCTCACTCAGGAGAAAGAGGAGATGATCCAGCCTGTTCACCTTCCTTTGGCTCAGGGCTTCAGGCACTCCCAATACTAGCACCCTAAACCATACTCCTCATTCCATAAGACCCCCTGAAGGCACAACAAGGTAATTCACTGCTTTATTACAATTTTTTCTTAGCCAGATTTTGAAATCTGTGAAAAAGCTGTTGTGTAAGGGTGAAAGACAACTCCCTAGCATCTCTCTTTTTTTACAGCTCATGTCTAGGTCTATGCTGCAGGCAGAAACAGGGAATAGTCTCAAATTCATTACCTTGCTTTATGAATGGAAGGTAGGGGCCAAATCCTGCCAAAAAGTAAACTGCTGAAAAAGCAGGCAAAAAAGAAATCTGAAGCATCTTCCCGTGCACACTGACCATTACCACAGTACCTTGCCCTGTGTTATCTCCCCACTTTGTGTTATGGAGTATGAGTGACTGGGAGCAGGTACCAGAGGATGAGAGTCTGTGGCAAGAGCTGGGCTGGGTGCTCGTGCAGGAACGTGGGAGCACCAGTGGCTGTTCTTTGGGAATTCACTTCCAAGCCCCTCTGTGGTTTTGTACTTCACAAGGCAGAACATATATCAGAGGATGCAAGTGTTGCTATGGTAACCATCAGAAATAGCACTACATATATATATATAACCCAGCACACACTCCACTTTGCTGATAGCGACTGGAGACCCTTCACATTTCGGAAAGTGGCTCTCTCCTTCACGCCTTATCACAAAGCACCTCCCAGAGCAATGAGAATCAGTTGTTTTTACAAAGTCTCATTCTCTTGCGAGATGCTCTCACAAAACAGTCACTGCTTTTACAGTCAATCTGAAAGCTAGGCTTAACAGCCCAGCACTTTCATACTCACTGCACCATGTCAGGGCATAAAACAGAACAGGGAGGGGGCACTGCAGAGAGTCTCTTCCCTTGGCCATGCTTACTGTCAGTGGTAGCGTGACGTTTCATCACGTGAGAAGATGCCACACACACTCAGGAACAGCTCCATCCTTCCACAGCCAGCCCTACAACCATGAGAATACTGCTACAGGACTCAGGGACCGCAACAGACAAGCACAGACCCTACCACCAACACCTGCCCATATGTCTAAGAGACCAAGCTATTTCTGAGCAACAAGCTTGCTCTTGCTCGATGTGGAGAGAGGCAATCTCAGAGCTCTGGAAGCACCAGAGAAGTATTAACCCACCTCTGGCATGTGCTTTCCTCTAGCCGAGAATTTACGGCAGCCAACTGACCAAAGGTGCCCCAGCTGGCAGGCAGTGAGGGCTCCATCACTTTGTCACCCGTGTGAAGTGCTTGGATTTCAGCAGTAGCACCCTGAGGCTTTTTCAGACCTCACTCCATGGTCACACTTGACAAGGAAGAACACGTTTGATCCTTGCATAGTCAGCACTATCTGATCCCTCCCTGAAGCCCTGAACCCCCACCGAGCCTCTCCACACATAATTGGGGGGAGGATTACAGCACGTAAGAGCAAGTGCAATTAATTTGTTGCCCTTCAGTCTCATCTCTGAACGTGCTGTCTGTTCCTCTTGTGTTGCTGGGCCCTATGAAGTTCCGCATCATCTTAGTCAGGCTGGGCCAAAGTAGGTAGCTCTGTCATCTACACAGCGTCACTTCTCTGCTACCACCTTAGTCACAAAGCAATTAAGAACATGGTGGCACCACTCTACCTTTTACTGCACTAAACTACGCATCTGTTCCTATCCTCTGTGGATATGTTATAACTCAAAATTCGTCCTGAGACAGAGGTTTCCAGAGCAGCTGTAGAACAAAACTAGGACCGCAGTAATTACAAAGGTATTGAAAGCCGAACAGAAACTTAACTCCACCCCAGATCGATACTGGGATTACTTTCTGGACTGTAAGGGGATTTGCAATTGGAAAAATTTGGGAATGGCTGTTGTGACATAAGGCAGGAAGGAAAACAGCTGTCTGAAATCCAATACCTTTCTCCATCAGAGTATTTGTCCAAAAATCATGAAGGACAATCGGAAGTCGAGTGGGTATTTCTCCTTTTATACATATTTAGGAATGAAAAGATACTGTGGCTGGAAGGAAATCAGTCTCTTCTTTAGTGAATCAGACGCTTCGTGCCAAATGCTTCTGTGTGCCTTGAATAGACAATGTATGCTGTACAGGACCACGTATCTCTTTTGCTTGTAGCTAGGACTAGTTGTGAAGTGCACAGAAAAAGGCTCCGTTGTACTTACAATGCAATAAGGAGGGCTCAGCTGATGTCTGAATCTCATAGTTTTGCTCTAGGAGCTCACTGTTATTCAGTTTAGTACATGAACCTGACTCACTGAAGCAACAACCTATGAAAATGGAAAGACACTCAAGAATTAAATTAACTTGATCACAAAGAAAGGGAAGTGACATTTTGGCTAATGGATGAAGACTATAATATAATTGGAAAGATCTAATGGCTGAACTTTTCCCTGCACCAGTTCATTCAGACGTGCATCTGTAAACATGTAAACAAATTTTGCTGTTTCTTTGCTACTAGGCTGATAAACATCATTTTGTGATTGTGATGGTCACTGTCTCAGCAAAAAGCCTTTCAAGTAGCCCCAGAGAGGGAAAAAGCAGCCATAGTTTTTGCTAGCTCACAGCTTAGTGTTCCCTGATGTGCAAAGCTCTTTCCGCCCTACACAAGCGAGGCTACACGCATCAGAGAAACCATATTCCTGGCTAACTTGGCTGTAGAAATGCAGAGCTCACAGAATCACTGAGGTTAGAGACACTTCTGGGGTTCATGTAGTTGCAACCCTGTGCTCAAAGCAGGGTCAGGTAGAGCAGGTTGACTAGGAGCGTGCTCAGCTGGGTTTTGTTTATCTCCAAGGATGGAGACTCCACAAACTGTCTGGGTGACTTCTTCCAGTGTTTGACCACCCGCACAGTAAAAAAGATTGTACTTAGGTTTAAATGGAATTTCTGTATTTCAAGTTGTCCCCATCAGCCCTTGTCCTGCCACTAGACACCACTGAGAAGAGTCTAGGCTTTACTCCCTACCATCAAGTGTTGATGATGGATAAAATCCCCAAGTCAGCTCTTGCTGAGGATGAACAAGCCACAGCACTGGACCCAGCATGCCAGGCGTGTCTCAGCAGAGCTGAGCAGAGTGAAGGACCACCTCCCTGACCTGCCAGCAATGTTCTTCCTAAAGCAGCCTAGGACACTGGTGACCTCCTTTGCTGTAAGGGCATACTGCTGGTTCATGTTCAGCTTGTTGTGCACCAGGACTGTCAAGTCCTTTTCCTGCAAAGCTGCTTTCCAGGCTGTTGGTCCCAAGAGTATACTGGTACTTGGGGTTATTCCTCTTCAGGTGCAGAACTTGACTTTTCTTTTTATTTGGTATCATTAAGTTCCTGCCAGACCAATTCTCCAGCCTGTCCATGTCCCTCTGAGTGGCAGGACACCTATCTAGTCTACCAATCACTTCTCAACACTTATACATTATCTGCAAACCTGCTGTAGGTGCAGTCTGTCCCATCATCCAGGTAAACTAACAAAGGTTTTTAACAGTATAGAACCCAGTACCAACCCTCGGGGTATACCACTAGAGAATGGCCTCCAGCTGGACTTCATGCAGATGATCAACCATTCTTGAGCTTAGAGGACGTGATCTCTGAATATCAATGAGCTCTTCTGGACCCTCTTATTTCCAGCACCATATTCCACAAGATTCTTCCAAGCAGATCCCTGAAATGGCCAAAGTCTGCTCTCCTGAAATCCAGGCTTGTGATCTTCCTTTTTGCTTTGTTCCCTCCTCTCAGGATCCTAAACTCCATCATCTCATGGTTACTGCAGCCAAGGCTGCTCCTGACACAAACATCATCAACCGCTTTTCCTTTGTGCACATCAGGACCAGCAGAGAACCTCCCCTCACCAGCTCCTTAATCAGCTGGGCCAGGACTTTGTCATCAATACCCTCCAGAAAACTTCTGGATTGCCTGTACCCTGATGTGTTATCCCACCAGCAGATATTACGACGGTTGAAGCCCCACCATGAGGAGTAAGGCCTGTGAAAACCTTCAGTTGACTGAATGCAGCCTCATCTACTTCCTCTTCATGACCAGGTGTTCTATAACAGAAACCCACCGCAACCTCAGCCAGATTGATCTGCCAGCTAATCCTGACCCATAAGCTCTCAGCTGGCTCCTCATCTGTCCTCAGAGACCCAGGCATTCCTGCTGCTCTGCGTGCATGGCAGCACTCAGTCACGTGAGCTATCCCAGCACATCTTTGGGATCCCAATGAGACTGTAGTCCTACAACTGCATGCAGATCTGTAATTCCTTCTGTCTGTTCCCCATGCTGCATGTGAGATGCTGAAGCTGCCCCCAGTGCAGCTGGATCTGACCTCTACCAAGGCAAATAGGAATGTGTGAGAAGACAAGCTCTCCACAGGGATCCCCTAAGCAGGAGATATTTTTCACTCAGACTTCACCTATCAAAACATTTATAGACTCAGTTGATTATCTCTGCTTGCTATAGTGTGCCTGGAGAGAAGAACAGAAGATTCTTCAGCAGAGACCCTTCCTGCCTAGGACTGGAGCTGTGATTTATCATTCTTTCAGTGCCCACAACTATTCACAGGAACCCAGTTTACAACCGGCACATCACATAAATTGGGTTTATTCTGTTCCCGCCTTGCCTAACATTCACATGATCTCCCATAAATTCCCGCACTGGTACTACCTACTTTCACTGAGCTAAAGCAGCAGGCACTACGATGTGAAGTGCCTACAAAATCAGGACAGCAGAAAAGACAGGAAATAAGACATAACATCCATGCCAAGATCCCACTCATGAATTTATTAAACATCCTCTTAAGAACACTTAGGGCTTTGCCACGACACCTCTGGGGAGTCTGTGCTGGACCTTCACTGCTCAGACAGCCAAAGAACTTTCCAACTCCAGTTCGTACCTGCTGTTTTCTTTGCAGGAATATCTCCTACCTGAAGCAGCTCTTTTTCTGTTTGCTATTAGTCCTGCGCATATGACCTTCCACTGTTCTATTTAAACTTCATCCCATTTCAAGAACTCCAGACCTACAGGCTGTTCAAGTCCTCCTGCATCACATTTCAATCTTCTTCTCTATCGATGACACCCCTCTTAATAATGTGCCAGTGAAAAGCCATTAACATTTACTCATTTTTTTAAGCCAATGTGATGTCTAAAGTAAGACTTTGCCCTGTGACTGTTCCTTAGGATTTCTGCTAGCAACATTCAGCTTCTCAGCTTCCCTAATATGGTCCTGTGTGGCACCATCTCTGCAGCTCTACTACAGTCCACATCAATTAGAGCTGCTGTATTTCCTCTAAAACTTCAGTTACCTTCACAGTGCAAACTATAAAATAGACATGAACCATCTTTAGCAAATTCTTATTACATTTGATACATTTACCTACAATACTTTACTTCTTATGTCCTTCAAAGTTTGTTCTGAAACTGAATACTGTCGAGTTTAGACTTAATTCTTTTGCTCCAGGAACTTCCCACTGTTTTAAATACAGATGTTAAAGAATCTGTTAATTACTAGTCAGATGGCACCCTCCGATTTGACAGATTCATTATGAAGACTTGCAATGGACTTGCAGTTTCTTCTACCAGCGTTTTAATATTCTGAGATACAGATCTGGCCCTCTGAGTTGAGCACATCATGCTCTTTGATCTGATTTTCCTCCTATTTTTAACAAATCTTGTTTTCAAGAAAAGTTCGTTTGTGTGGATCTTCCAAACAGCCAGCCCTCAAGGACAGCATGTCTTTCAACCTTGGAAGAGAGCTGGCACCAAGAGTCTCACAGCCAAAATATTCCAGAAAGGGACCAGGGAATCACAATGAGCAACCTGGGAAGATGCTGTTACTGGAATGGGGCAGCTGCAGAGGGCAGAGCCCTGCTGGACCCTCAGACCATCTCCCAGCTGTGGTACCTGGCTGCTTCCTACCTCCAAGGCTACAGAACTTGCCGTGAGTAACAAACTGGCAATTATCTGCACTTCAAAACTGAATGCTACCCCTTCAAATGAACGGAAAGCTATGGAGAGGAACTGTGCCTGGTGTCTGCGTGAAACTTCATGTGTGTGCAACACCAAGCTCCTATAGCCCTGTGTTCCCCCGCCAACCTGTTCTAGGATAACTCCCTAGTTTGGACCACTACTCCATCAATTCAGCCCCAGAGAGACATCTGGAGAAGTTGGCAACACAGAGGAACCAACAGAAGCTCCAAGAGGCAACGGCTGTCAAGCCTGGAGAGCCCCAAGAGGCATTGCTGGAGCGCTGAGATGTTGGCATCACACAACAGTATGATTTAGTCAGGATCTGCACAGAGCATGCTTCTACCAGGGCATCACGCTGCTGCAGCTGCTGGGCACCCCTCACGCATTTCTGAGAAACCCACGAGAGAGAACAGGCTTTAAATAAACGTTCTTTCCAACTGTGAAATCTCCTCCTGTTTGAAAGTGCTTTTTGTGCAATGCCCAGGAGCTCCAGGTCTCCGCACTTAAGCTACTAGAGATGCTCCTTGTAAGCAGGCCAATGCTGTGCTCTGCTTATCTGCCTCTACGAAAAGCATCCGTCTGAACCACATGGCAAATATTTGCTCTGATCCACCTATGACTGAAATGATGGGAGAATCCTCTGTGGGACTCTTACCCACTGACTCCTGCTGTGATGAGTTTGGATACAGATTTGATCAGTATCTGGAGAGGTCAGAGATTCTGACTTGTGAAAACAGTGTGTCCAACCTTGTAAAAAATAGTTTGTCCAGAGGGTGATTTTATTTCAGGTGGATGTCCACTGACCATAACAGAGTTTTGTTTGACTAGAGGAGTCTTGTTGGTCAATGTAGGGGACATATCTAGCACCTCAGGCTGCTCTCCCTCCTTCTCTTTTTACAAGAAGCCCAGTCCTTGGAAAGAGATGGGAACACAAAGTGAGACACAGAGGCAGGTTCTGGAGCTGAGCAGCTTGGCCCGTCTGGGTGACAGTTAGCTTCCATCACTTTGATGTCACTCTACACGCCTAACAGCGACATCAAATGCAGCAGCCGGAGAGAACTGGTACTGCTGTCCTCAAACATCTGCTGGGTGTTTCCAAGTCTGTCCCAAGAGTGAAGTGCCACTAACGCAAGACACCAGCTCCTAGTGGGACCCTCACTGCCTGGATTGCTCAGAAGGTCTATGACTATAAAAACAAAGGAAGAAATTACTCTTATCTCTGTTTTGAATCCTTTTTCCTATATTGCCTTATTCCAAACCGGGCACAACACAGAACTAGAATATTCACATGCACAAAGTTTCATCAGTCTTGTGACTGCACCAGAGAAAATCCTGGAAGACTGACTGACCCCGAGGAGACCCAAGACTGATGCCTAGCAGCCTGTCCTCACAGCCACCACTGTCACAGCTGAGTTTGCCCCACGCAGTTTGCATCAAAACCTGCTAGCAGCCAGCTGAATTAAGCTCCTCTCTAAGCTCACAGGGCAACCTATCTGCTCTGTGCCACCAGAGACAGTCACACTTGGGAGGTATTGCTGGAAAACCAGTTAGCTCAGCCATCAAAATCATTCTTTCATATAAATCTAATTTTTGCAGCTCTTCTGATTTAACTTTCAATGTCTGCTGAGACCTCTTACTGATTGCTCTGACCATCAGAGAAGATGTGAATGAATGAAACAAAAATACTTCAGGTCCACAGTACTCATCTCCTAGCACTGAAGCAACAGACATGGAAGCTGACATTGCTAACAGATCCTTTACAGTGTCTAACCATCATGGTAGGAAAAAAAACCCTTCACTTTGCATTACTGAACAGAATATGTCCAAAAAGCTGGGTATTTTCTTCTTCATCATCTTCAAGGCAAATGACAGTATTGCAGCCATCTGTATTAAAAGCTCTTTAAAAGCTCAGCACTGTCTACCTTGGAGGGAGCTTGCAAAAAAAGCAAAAAATTCGATCAAAATATCAATGGTATCTAATTTAAATCCAAAATCCGGCCTATAGGCTCAGATCAGGACTTAAAGCTTTGCCTTAATATAATTCTCATCCAAACAATTCAGTGATAATAAATGTTTACAAAATCCACATGAAGGAAATCAGAGGGGTTCGAAGACCTGCAATGAGAGCTGTCATCACTGATTCTGCGTATTAGGAAACCCAAGCACTCACTGAATAAGTGGCTCCATAGAGCACCTGACAAAGACAGAGCTCCCTTCACACCCTAAAGGCTCCGAAACATTTTGCCGAGTCATGATAAGAGCTTCAAGCGTTTACCTGTTCTGGGATGCATAAAGGGATCGGCACCACGGCAGACATCCTCTGCCTTTCCTACAGTGGTGTGCATGATCTCATTGCTCATTTAAATACATGGTACATTTTCAGTGGTAGTAAGAGAACTAATCTAACAGCTCTTACGAACAAAAGCTCTTCATTTATTCATGAAGCAAATTAAAGCAGGGGAAAATGTAGCACAACCTTCTCTCAGAGGAATCCTACAACTACACCCCCTACACCAGGCTCAAAGAGCAAGAAAACCAAAATGACAACGCCCGATAAAAGCAATAGATAGCGTCAAGAAAGAGTTAGAAGGTGGCTGCTTTGGACACACAGATGACACCTCGTCCCATCTCCCACCGGATAAGAACGACAGACTGCTCTCGCTAAGGAGATCAGCATCGGGTCACCCGGGAGAACGGCAGGACTGCTTCCAAAGACACCGTACCTGAAGGATGACCCAGTGTCCCTCCTTCGCAGCCAGATCTAGAGCTTGTTCAGCAACTACCTCTTGACCTTGTCCAAGGGAAACATTGTGGAAATTCCTGTTGTTAAATGTATAACCAAGTTTCTTCCCTGAAAGAAAAAAAAGGGCGATGTTCAGCACTTTTACCTGGGACGGCACCAGCACAGCTGAGCTCACGCAGCAGCAGCGAGGCAGAGTTCAGTCTTATCAAAACCCCTCACAGAAGAGCTATCGCACTTCTTAGAATAGTTATCTCATCTCTCACACACTCCTTGCCAAAGCACTGAAAACGGCTGTAGCTTCTTCCAAACTACTTTTAATTACAGAGCGGCACCTACACAAAGGTACATTATTACAAAGTGCCTCTTGTTTAAAGAACATTATTCCCTTGCAACCTCATGTAAAAACATATTTTACAGTGATAGGAAATTAAAATCATTTCCTACTGATAAAATGGGCTTTGAAGAAGACATTGTTCAGTGAGGAAATGCACCCTGTGATGCATGCTAGAACCAGCAGTAAGGTTAGGAGCCCATTCAGTTCTGAGAAGGCAGCTGAAATGAAATCTGTGGGAGCTTCCTGTGGCCTCGACTCGGGCCCCTCAGGTTTCTTGGAGCTAGAGATCAGTCAGCCCTCCAGATTACTCATGGATCATCACAGGCTTTGGCGGGTGTGGAGATGCCTCTGAGTGCATCACGATGCGTGTGGGGAGGTCCACGGTCAGAGGACAGCAGCAGACCCCAGGGGAAGGGGTGCTCCAGGAGCCACTGCAGGTCACCTTCTACAGTCCCTTCCACATCCCTCTCTGTATGGTGCGGAGTAGGAACCTCACACTCCGTGTCATTTACTATCCTGCTCTGGAGGAAGGATGGCAGCTATTTAGTGTTTCTTCACTTAGTCTGTGACACTCCTTTGGACTCCCCTAATTCCTCCGTGCATCCAAGTGCCTCAGATCCCTTAAGTGATCACGGCTAAAGATCTCTTGTTTAGTCTTCTAAATCTGTTTGTCATCCAAAGATGGAGGACACCAGTTGCTCCTCGTCTCACAGGAGAAGCAACTGCCTGGAGCAGGCTATCTCTGCTGTGTGCTCCTCAGAAGATGAGCAGGAATTTCTGCTGGCGGAGGGAAGCAGCTCGACAAACATTCACGCTGGCTCCATGCACCGTAGTAGGACACGCTCAGCTCAGCTGGTGGGTCAGTACACACGTCCCCACGTGCGCATCCCTTGCGATTGCCTACATTTATCTCTGCATGCAGATTTGCCTTCATGCAGACGATGCACCCTGAATTCCTGATTTCTGCTAAATGCAGGCAAGTTTTCTAGTAAAACAAGGAAAAGATTTGTCTTGCAAGACTTAGGATTCAGTTCTTGGTATAAGTTTGGAAACAGATGGCCATAAGTAAAACAAAATTCCAGACTCTTCCAGTTGCTCGAGCTCTCTGCTTCGCCTTACTACAGCAAACCCCTGGGATACAGCTTTCCCCGTATTTGGGAGTATCCAGTTTTCTTTCTGACCATCTCCGGTGGCTGCCAACTTTGAGAGCTGCTGATCTTCCTCTGCCTTCAAGACCAACCCTCTTGAGAAGGGATGGGGTAAATTTACAGGAGGCAGGGCGCTACCCCAAACCAAGTGATTAATAATAAAATTAATATCAGTTGTTCTTTCCACTTCACAGATAGGAACAGGACTGCAGAGAGATATCCAGTGAATCTGCGCCGGCTGTCTCACCAAAGATGATGCCAGCCTTCTTCCGTCCTTGCTGGCTTGGAGAGGAGAGGGGACGGTGCAGGTGGGCTGCCCCAGGGAGGTGGGGAAGCTTTCCAAGCCCAACAGTGTTTGCCGCAGGGTCCTCCCCACGTTGCCAAGGAAGGGTCCCATGAGTGGGCAGCATCTGGAAGAAGCTATCTTCCATTCACAAGAAATATCTATCCAGACTTTCATTTTAATAAAACCTAATGAAGGACAGAAAAAAATATCGAATACTGAATCCAACCCAAACCCCAGCGAGGCAGGCTTTAAGGCCAGTGCAGCTGCACTGAAGCAATGGTTTTATTTCATTAGATTTTTTGCACTTTTACTTGCTGTAACTTTTCTGGCTGACTAACCCCAGGTGCTCAGCTACACTCATCTTTACAATTCCAATTAAACCATTCATGGTTGGATATTAGTGCTTCATTTCCCATACAAGAAAATAACACAGTGAGAGACAGGATCACTGATGTGGCTCCAAAGGGAAGCAAAGCACGTAACAGGGCCTTCCTCAGCGGTGTCCCCTTCAACTCACAATAACGAGACCTGGTATCAGGGCAGAAACAGCACAAAACACAATGCAAAGCCCAGGAACTCCCTACGACTGAGAACTGTGATCTGGCCTGTAGATCAGGCTGCAGTGGTCTTCAACATCTCTGAAAGATGCTAGTGGGAATGTGGGTAAAGACTGCCCCAAACCTCATTTTGGGATGACCCAGAAGGTGCAGCATAGAGAGGAAAACAAATCCACAGGTCAGCATTCTTCACCACTCGCCTGGATGATGGCTTAGTTCAATGTTACTGGTTTCTCTGCTGGGGCTGTCAGCCTTGCTGATGTTTAGTTTGGAGACCTGCCTGCTAAAAACCAGCCAGCAGCTCTACTGTGGTAGTCTGAGATGTAATTCATACATTTTATGTATCCTATACTCCACACTGCTGGGAGCATCACAACGCAAGTTGTGGTCTTGGAGCCATGTGAGGTGCACTGCTGGAGAAGGAGCAAACACATCCAGAGAGAAGAATGGCAACCTGGAGCAGCCCTAAAGCAGCACCCAAAGGCGTCTGACCCATCTGCTCCTGGGAGATGGAGTCCCTCCACTGTAACTGTCTCAGAAGAAGTGACCCCAGTTACCGCTGTTCAACAGTAAGAAGTGACCCCATTTCCAGACTTCGTGTAATTGCCACTTTCAAGCTGAAAATGGTAATTCTTCCACAGTGGAGCTGAGACCCAGAACAAATTTTGCACATTGGTGGCTTCAGAGCACTGGCACTGACCACAGCAGTCGGTGCACAACAGAAATCCCTGCCTTCTCAGACAAGGCACCTTAGAGCAGCCCCTGCAGCTCTGAAGCCAGCTGACAGCACTACATCTGACCATCCCCACCAGAATCAACTCAGGAAGGATGAGATTAAAAATGGGAAACTCTGCCACTAACCAGCAGACTGTTGTAGGGAGCTGTTGCTTATTTTTAGCTATCTGACAGCATATTAGATATCTCTGATGTAAATTATAGGTTGTGTACAAGACCATCTCAGAAATCACTGCGGTGTGAACCACACTGGGAATCCAGGCAATGCAGGAAAGAGACAAGTTTAATTTAAACTTTAGATGAAAATCCAAAAACCTTTAAGAAAAACAGAAAAAAAAAAATCCAAAAAACCAGTCACATCCTCTCACAATTATCTATTTTTAACAGATTACTCCATTATCTACAAAGAGATGAGGAAAAAAAAAAACCAGAACAAGAAAGTCATGCCAAGATAATTACAAAGAAGATAAAAAGCAGGGCTGTAGTATGCCTAGAGACATAATTTATTTACCTTGTTTCTCCACATCCTTCAGCGGGTCGACTCCCGGGGACAGGATAAAAAACATTGGGGTTGCAGGTCCTGATTCCTCAAAAGTTGTTGCAAAATCCAGGGATCTCCCCACCACGTATTTACTGCCAAGCTTTTCTTCTACAAAATCTCTGCCAGAAAGAAAAAAGTTTTGCCAGTCTACTCTCTTTCAGAAAAGACAGATTCCGCTGCAAATAATCAATTAATTAGTTTTGATTTTTCTGATTCAAACAAATTAGAAATTAAATGAAAAAAAATAGGTCTGAGATAATTTTAGAGAGGATCTGCAGGCTGGGTTTCTGGAGTTATCACTCCTTAGTGAAGTTTGGCATTTTTTCACAGGGGTAAAATGACACCTGGCACACCAATATCTGTCAAACAAAAGGAAGTGAGAAGGGAAAACAGCGGGACCTACCAGCCCAAGGCTGTGTTCAGAAGTTCAACACAAGTACTGGCTTGATTCTGACCAAGGTATCTCAGGAGAGAAGAAATAGTTAAGTTCATGTATAGAAAACTGCCGTGTATTTTATAATCCATACAGCTTTTGAAACAGCTTCCCTTTAGATTTATCACCAAAAGTCACAAAAAATCCACATGATTTACAAAATTACTTTGTTCTCGAAAGATAAAAGAGAAGAGTTCTAAGAATATCCAGTGTGTGTAGCTTAGCCTCGGCATGAGAGTCACAAGGAAAAATACAACTGAGTGAACAGGAAAAAACGGAGCTCCACAGCAGCTGCCTGAACAGAACACAGCGCATGGAGAACATCCAGGCTGAATTTCTGCAGGGTGAGCTTCCAAAATCCCTGCTTTAGAACACGAGGATACAGTGAACATCGATTCAAAGGCAGGAATGTTCTATTTAAACACCAGGAATGAGCAGTTTCTCTCTAGGGCAGGTGCATGACTCAGGCCTTCTGGCAACCTCAGTACCACGAGGAAGAAAAACCTCAGCCAGTTTTCACCCGGTAGATGATACCAGAATAAGGCAGCCCAATTCTTTCTAACAGAGCTGAGAGTCTCTTTCAAGGACTAGCAAAAGGCAGTTGGAATAGAAAATTCTAAGGTATTGCAAAAGAAAAAGCTTCCACTTTGTTTGATACCTCTTTCAAGTAGGTTTTTCCGTTCTGGGTCAAGATTTGCTAAAGAGCTGCTGGAAAGCTTCAGTCCACAAAATTTTGAAAAGTCTATCCGATGGGAAGGCGCAACATTCTTGTTTTACATCAAGTCTCAGCTCTACAAAATGATGCCTTGGAGAGTCAGAAACACAGCTGCTGTGACTTAGAGACTCTGAAATGGACTGCCCGTGCAGGAAAGGCAGGCTTGCCCTCAGAGACAGGACTGGAGGAATGCCTACACTTGGTGTCTTTCAGGTATCCATAGGCGTGGTTCACAGCACAAGCAACAGGATTTGGGAAATGGTGCCAGAACAAAAAGCAAAACTACCCAGCAAGACAAATGACTGGCTTACAGCTTTTCTCGGTTATATGAAGCCACAGTTGCCTAAGATCCTGTATCTGAAGAGTCCATGCAAGTGTCATAATCATGGATGGAATTGCAAGCTACTGAAGTCCTTAGTCCTTCTGCATTATTTCAAAGGTCTGTCCCTCAAGGCAGAAGTACAAGCGCTTTTGGAAGGACTTCACCATGACCAAGTTATACCGTGCTAGTAGTTGGGCCGATCTGACCTCATCATGGATATGGAAGCATGTGAGCACAAGGTGTTGCAAGAAGATCCTTGCTGATGTTCTACCATAAGATAGAAGGATGAAATCAGTATTTACACTGGAAAATCCGTTGAGGAAATTATGGTTCTTGGTGATGGACAACAGAGCACTGCCCCTAGCTAAGCTCTAAGGAGTGTCAGGGTAAGAGTGGTTTCTCCTGATGGCTGCCTAGGCCTTGGGAATAAAACAGCGTCTGCAAATATCCCCAGGGATCTGATCTGAAGAGCAGCTGAAAAATCTAACTTCCAAGACAGGGAAATGCAAGAAGCCTGTAGAAGGGTGGATCATTTTAGATACCAAAGAGCTGCTTAGACCACCTTCGTGGAGCTGTCACACATGACATAGGACATAAAGGGTTCTTGCACATTTCTGAACAGCAGCTGGAAATGAGGTACAGGTATTCTAGGGCATCTAAAATACCCCTAGTCACCTGTGATTAGGCTGCCAAGTTACTCCTTGACTCCTAAAATGCACTCCAGTACTTGTCGAGACTCTCAGAGAGACAGGAAGGTTAGGACTAATAGTGATGCCTGTTGATCTTCAGTGAAGTATTTAATGTTAGCAGATTTAGCTGATATAGAGAAGAAAGAGATCTGGAAGTTAAGAACTGCAAAACAGCCTGTGGGAGCCAACAACCTTGCAGGTGTCTAAAACTTGATGAATTTGTTAACACGCACATGATCTTGAAACACTACTGGCTAAAGTAGGGATAGTGAGGCTGAAGTCCTTGTGGTCAGAGTACACAGCTCCCCTACAAGATCCCCTACCTTTTGAAGGGTCACAGACACACGACAGCTTTAACAGTGCTTAGGAAAACAAGATGCCAGATGACCATTAGCCTTCTGTGTGGTGGCTGTCAGGAACACTGACTGTATTAAAGTCAATCCAAAGACCGCTTTTCCTTCCTACATCAGAGTACTAGACTTCACTGACTGACATGAGAAGGACAGACGAACAGACTCATGTATTTTCCAGAGAGGTGGATCTCTTCGGAACAGCAAATTTCTTCATTAAGGGAACAGTATCCATCTTAGCCAGACTGCTGGCTGCAGAAAGGTTTGAGGGGTATGATACTATCACAGAGGAGCCAGGAAATCAAACGCATTTTGACTATCATTGTTACCATGACTAATTTCACATTTGCTTTGGGGGTATGAGGTTTCTCTGAACAACAGCTCTTCCTAAGCCTTCTGAGCCTAGTGTCTGACCATCCCGTGTTTCAAGAAGAATTTCACAAACATCTGCAAACAAAGTCTCAGGGAAGGCGCTGTGAAATGTTACTGTCTGCACACGTTTACGTTCTAGCCTATTTCTACGTAAGAAACAAAACAAAAAACCATTTAAATACTCTTGTGCAAACTGAAAAGCTTGACACACCCAGACCCTAAAAATATCCAGCCAAGCTTTTGAAGTTGGATTCCCTTCCCTTTTCATAAATGAGAAATATGAAAGGTGTTGAAACTTTATGTTCTAGTTATTTTTCAGCTATGTGAGTACCACCATTTTGATTGAAAGAAATGAATTAAACTTGCTGAAATGAAATATGCATCTAAAAGCTCAGAAAGGCAAGAGCTTATTTTACTCAAACTAAACAAAAACAGGAAAAACAATCTTTTCAGCTGAGAGAACACATGGAGAATCCAGCCCTGGAAGAGTAAGAAATGAGACAGATGATGGTTTAGAATGGTATGATTATGATAAATTCTAGTATTTAATTTAATAAAATGTAATAACATTGGCCATAGGGAGACTTCACTCAGTCTTGTCTGCATTTTTCTGTGAATTTTAAAGCACAAACAGAAACCTAGTTCATACAGTGAGTAATACAATCTGCTACGTGCACCCATGTACACGCACATGCCAGATGGTGGAGCAATATAAACTATTCGAGAGGCAGTAGCATGAGAGACATTGCAGAAATGTCAAATCATAGACTACTAGGACAGAGAAGGAAAAAACAAGTCCTAATGGAGTGAAAGACCTTTAGTTTCTCCTGGAACAAGCACCTTGCTTTTGTATACCTTCGTAAAGTTTAGACTTGCCTAGTTACCTTCACTACATAATTTACAACTACAACTTTCAGAACTAGCATCAAATAAATTTTGCATCATACAGAAAAAAAAAAAAAGAGAAAACCTCTGTAAGACTTTCCTTTACTTCCACACTGTATTCTTGTGCCTAAGGAACAGCCATAAAGGATCTGGTAACTAAAATGGACCTTAATGAACTCTAGAAGTTTTATTAGAAGTTGCACTGATGATTAAAAGACCCTAGCACATGTAACACCTGTATGACGATGCTCATTTCTGACTTGGCACATCTGCTCCTCAACCAGTACTAGTTCTACTGCTCCATCACTATCGGTGATATTGGGCTTACATCTCCCTAAACAAGAAATTCCAGTTAAATGAAATGTGCTAACTGTCTTGTGGAGTTCAGACATGACTCATTCAACAGACTTCTTTATAGGAAACCATATGCAGAACCCACATTCTACAATAAATAACTCTAAACATGTTCCTGAATTACTCCTGTTCCCTTGAAAACACAGACCCAAAGCTGTCTGCTAAGCAAGAGCACCACAGAGACAGTAAAGAAGCGCACCCACCTGATCGCGTAGGTCATGCGATCGGGGCGGATGGCTCTCATTATGCACAGGCGCTGCAGGGCTGACTTGTTCTTCCATTCCTGAGGGAACTTCTCCTTTTCAGGACACTCAGATTCAACAAATTTCCTCCACCGTTTTGCAGACCCCTCAATATCCCGATCCAGATTTTTGAATTCCTCCATGGATGAGAGAGCCTGGAAAAATTCAAGGAAGGTCTTCAGAAGAACAATCCTACGTACCTCAGAATTGCTCTTCTAACATTACTGACGGCTCATGTTTTGCTCCACCAGAAGGGTCACAGCTGGAGCCTGGGAACCACAGCCAGAAACCCACCAGGATCAGACTTTGTCCAGTTTCCTTTTCCCAGCTCTGTTGTCAGCACATTGTCACAGGAACAGTAATCAACACAGCCCGTTTGCAAGGCCACAGCAGAGTATGAGTGAGGACACTTTCATACTTGTGGAAGGTCTTCTGAACTGAAACGTGTCTCAAGGTTGCCCACAGAATGTCAGCTCTAAAGTCATGCTGCACCTAGCACAGCCCTTCCTGATGCTTTCAGCCACATCACTGCAACCCCCTTCCCCAGCCAGCAAAGCCACATGCAGCACCCAGACCTTCTCCCCCACAGCACAGGTGCTGCCACATGGGAGTCTGGAAGTGACGATACAGGAAAGGCTGAAAGAATCTGGCATCATCCACAAGGCAGCTCTCCATAACCCAAAGCGAGAGGAAATCTGCCCTCCTGTTTTGAAACCAGAACTGAAAAATCTCAGGTGACAAGCACTTGCTACTGTCAGTTATCCCAGAAATGCCTGCCTTGGATGGGAGCTGGAAATTATCAGTCCCTGTCTGGCAGGAGAGCACATTGCTGGCATTCCCATGAGCCAGAAGTCTGGAAAGAGTCTCCTTACTGCTTCAACAGACACAAAGAGAATTGTGCAGCAAAAAAATCACAACTTATCATCATTTTTATATACATGTAGTTACTTTTCTCTCCCTGTTGCCCCGTGCATATACCTCTCTATCTGCATAGTCTGGTGCGCACGCTCTGCGAAACCACAACACTGAGACTTCGCCGTGCAGCCATGGTGACCACGGAGCCACAAATCTCAACAAACATAGCGTAAACTCTAAATGGGTGGGTGTTTTCTTTGCACAAGCATGCATACCACCCTGTGCCATTGTAAAAACCAAGGCACCCAGATTTTTACTTGCCAAATGCACACAAAGATTAACTTCTCAGTGCTACAAGTCTGTGGCAGAAGCAGGTAGCTGAAGAATGCCCAAAAGAACAGCTGAGCAAGGCAGCACACAAATGACAATTACAATGAAAATGTAGCTAGATTTTGTGACTAGAAAGTGGCAACTACAAATGTTATGCAGAGAAGTAAAGAATCCAAATTAGCTTTCATACAAGTGGTAGCAAAATGCATTGCACAGCTTGTAAGGTTCTTCTGGATTTCAAGCAAAATTCTCGCTGAAACAGACATCTTCAGAGCATTTTGCATAATCTGAAGCAGTAAGTCGCTGAACATCAAGTGGAAAAGACAAGTGAAATATAAAAGACAGTGAATGAGCTGTTTTCTGTAGAAACAGAAAGGCACACTGCAAGTGAAGCAGAAGCTTTTTGATGGGCAGAGGTGTTCTGCACCATTAATGCTCCAGTTCACATCCCATACAGCTCCACTATGGAAAGCAACTGAGAAAGCTCCTTGAAAAATGCTGGTGTTACACCTTGGTCAGATCAACCGAAAAAACACGCACTTGCCAACAGGCTTTGCAAGCCATGCAAATGCCCTGACAGAAGTGCTGAGCGAGTGCCTTGGACACGATGCTGTTGGAAATGAGGCAGAAGACACTGAAGGCCACTGTGCTCCAAAAACTGCAGGAAAGCCATGCTTTTCCTCTGGAAAGGCTTCCCAGTCAGCAGACAAAAGCAGTGTAAAACTTTGGTCTTTCTAATAGACTGAATTTCATTAGAAGCTGTACTTCAACAAAAAGAGCAAACAAAGGGAAGGAAGGTGTCAGAAAAAGGGGCTCCATCTATCAAATGAGTTCACATTTTTAGCAATGGGAATGCCTGTAGGTGATAGAGAGGTGCAAAGCTGTTCCCAGTGGGTGCTGCTGACCCAGGACATTTGCAGAACATACACCCAGAGCATCACAGAAGCAATGGCTGGAAGAAACCTCATGCTTGGGCTAGGTCTCCAGCCAGCACCGGCTCAGGTCAGCCATGGCTTGCTGTATCAAAACGCTGACCTCTAAAATGAAGCTTTCTCAGCGTCTCTGGGGGCCCTGTTGTAGGACTGCACTATCTTTCTGGTAAAGAAGATTTTCTTTTTAGGATGTTCAAGCTGAACCTCCCTACTTGCAATTTGTGACGGTTGATCCTTATGACATTCACTGCCAATAACAAGGAGAGTTTGGCTCTGTCATCTCATAGCTGGACAAATCCCTTCACCTTTCCTCACAGGTCACGTGCTCTAGGGCCAGAATTAGAGCTATAGGCAGCAAGGTACTTGCAGATATTACTATAAATGCTTCTGCAACAAATCAAGCCTTGCCCAAAGTCACAGTCTCATCAATACCTCTACAAAAGGCACAGGTAAGAGCAGAATACTTGCAATACCACTAGAGAGCTACGGCACGGACTGACTCCGTTTGGCGCTGACCATCTCCCTGTCAAAGTCCCAGGGATCCTGAGAATCTCGTGAAGAAGAGTGTGAGCAAAGTAGTGATTCAACAGATGTTGTTTCCATGTGTGGATTAGCACTAACATGGAGAAATGTCAGCGACAGAAGTACTTGCTCCAAATTCAGTGCCATATCCCGCTTTCTATGGAAAACTAGGAACCAGAGCACAGAATATGAGAAACTGAAATTCACAGGAACACTGCCGTATATTCTGATCTGCCAAAATCTCGTCCTTCCAGCAATAAACATATTCGATGCACCTCTCGTAGTTGAACACAATACATTGGCAAATGTTGAATTCAGTGGATTCATCAGTGCAAGTGCTTACATAAAACATCTTAACACTGCTGACTTTTGAAGTGACTTACTTAAAATACCACTTCAGAACTTTGGCGGCTGCTGCTTCGAGAAGTCTCTTGGTTGATATTAACAAGGGAGACTCTGAAAAATTGCTTTCTTCTTACTAAATGACAGACATGTAATCAGAGATGATAGTCGCTCTCTCCCTGAACATGTTGCAGAATCAAGACAGCTCTAATTGCAAGTATAAAGTCTGTATTATATAAATTAACACTAAAATTTTCATTAGTCAACAATTTTAATTGCATTTATTAGAAGTGATGGTATTAATAAGAGATGTTGCTATTTAAAAGCCGGTTCAGTGAAAGCTATCTCAATCAGTAATCTTTCTGTGAATATTAATTGCTTTTCAATATCTCTGCTGTGAAATTTTCCAAGAAACTTAGACTAACAATAATATATCAGTGTTTCCAAGCAGCAGGAGTAAAAGCAGGAATGATACATTGGAGCAGCAGATGGGCACTACACATCAACCTGTGCAGCGTGGTTATTTTTGTCAACATAATGAAGAAAACATTTGTCAATTAGAGTTGTCATGGAAATTGAGAGAGACAAAAAACATTCATCAAAATAAAATATGATCAAAAGAGCTGGAGGACTCCTGTTCCTGTCTTTGCAACCCACAGTCTAATCACCTCTGGTGACTGGAAACAGGGTGTCTTGAGTTTATACCTCAAAAGGAGACTTTGCCAGCAAAACAGGTCTCTTCCCACCATGCCAAGGCAAGGATCATTGTTTTCTCAGAGAAAATTGTTTTTTCATTCACTGAATCGCAGACAACGTGCTTTATCACTTTCATTTTCTTTGACAGTTTCTTGTCTAAGTCAGAACCAGCTTTAAACTGGAGCTGATATGTCAGCAGAGCTGTGAATTTCACACGTTCACAAATGCAAAATGCTCCCTTTCCCCCCACAGCTGCAGGAGCTACAACGCGCACCAGCCACTGGCTTTGAGTAAGAAATGCTGGTTGCCTTAGCAGAGCAACCGCTGGTGTGCCTACACGGTGTCCTTAACACACGGCCTGTCGCCAGAATGTCTCGGGGGACAGAGCAAAGGCCCAGGCAGATGGGCACAACGAGGAGATGATGCTCACTCAGTCGCTCCTCACTGCTTGCTGCCCGCGGAGCATGCGCTGAGCCTTTAGCGAAAAGAACAACTTCAAAGCTCTGGTGTCATTGCTGCTGAATGCAATTTCTCTCCTAGTGCCAGATACACTGCCACAAGCTTTTGTAAATTTATTAGAGAAAACACTTGCTCTTATCACTAAGGGCAGGTACTCTCAGGACATCATCTGGTCAAAACTTGCCCCACGTTTAGACATTGCTTCATAAGGTTTTATAAAAACCTAGAAAACAGAAAAGTATTATCTCCATGTTTTCTTCCTGTCAACTCTAAAGGACGTTATTCTTAAAAAAAAACACAAAAGCTTGTTTTGTATTTTAAATTATGGAAATAGTTTAATTTAAACTAATTTAAACTAAAATTTAAACTATTTCCATAATTTAAAATACTTTACCCCAGAGTCATCTGACTCAAGAACAGCTCCGACGTGAGGGAAGTCAAAACAGCACCTCGTTACCATGCTCTGCACCGACATAAATACAGGGCAAGCACAGCCAGTGCTGCCAGAGTGACCTTCTAACGCCTGTTTACCAAGTTCCCCAGCAGCCATGAGACTCATTGCTAAAAAGTTATAATGCAATTATAATAAAAAAATGAGGTTTTTTTTTTAAAGCTAGGGTTTTTTAAAAGCTATCCTTGCTTTTTGAGTCTTCCAGTTATACCCTGTTCATACTTTCAGTCTTAGCTTCTTATGTATCTTGCTTTTTTTTTAAAAAAAACCCTCTACTTAAAAAAATGAGGTCTATAAGGAACACACTGAACATCAAATGTCTCTCTATAAAAACCACACAACTTGACAACACTAGAGAAAAATTATATTTTATATTCTCACAGGTATAATAATCTCCGAGATGATCAAATCCTAATAACTAGTCATGATTTCACTTGCAAAATTAAGGACCCGTGTTTTGATGAATTACGTTATACAGTTTTTAAGCAGAGCAGGCTCCACAAATAAAAAGTTCACTGTGCTCAGCAGTTGCACAACAAACCCTGAGACGATCTTCTTCTGGAAAGGCAATGCCATTTGCAGAGGCTGCGAAGTTTCCCTAGGCAGCGCTGGCCCCCAGCAGTGACGTGTACATATGGTGGGAGAGACTGGCTTTTAGCAAGCCAAGCCCATAGGCTAATGATCACAGAGTCACAGAATGGTGGGGGTTGGAAGGGACCTCTGTGGGTCACCCAGTCCAACCCTCCTGCCAAAGCAAGGTCACCCAGAGCAGGCTGCACAGGACCTTATCCAGGCAGGGTTTGAATATCTCCAGAGAAGGAGAATCCACAACCTCCCTGGGCAGCCTGTGCCAGGGCTCCGTCACCCTCAGAGTGAATAAGTTCTTCCCCGTGTTCAGCTGGAACTTCCTCTGCTTCAGTTTGTGCCCATTGCCCCTTGTCCTGTCTAATGATAGCTGAAAGGGAAATAATTTTCAGATGTCCAGTAGAGGTCTGCAGCAAAGCTACCCAGGCTCAACTGTTTTCAATACAAGCACCAGGATTAGATTCCAAGTCTAGAAACACTCCAGCAACCCAAAGCATCTGAGCTGTGCAGCTGTCACCACGGCCTGGCTGTGCTTTTTGGAGCTGCTCTTCACCAACCTGAGGGATGCAGGTTCCCAGTGAGGTGTGGGAATGCCCCATCACGGCTCACCTTCCCAGTTCACATGAAAGCTGCTTTGAACTCTACAAACCCATGTGCAAACCCAGTCTGCACATGGGTTTGTAGAGTTCAAAGCAGCTTGAATGTGAACTTTTGCAATGGGTTTAAAGCAGAGCAGCTGTATGAATGCCTGATGCTTGGGAACACCTCACACGTTTTCAAAACACCTTCTAAATGTCTTACAGTGCCCACATGCATTGCAAATTGGGCTTACATAGGTTTCTGCAAATATTCATAACTTCTTTCCTTTGTTTTCTGCGGATGGCCCAAAGGTCATTAGGAAAACCAGCACCCCCACAGTTGGAGAAAGACAGCTCCTGGAAGAATGGTGAAGTCAAGCCTACATCTGGCTTGAACGGAGAGACTGGATCATTCAGGAAGCAGACGTACAGGCAGATGAATTACCCCATTTGAATACTACTGTTAACTAGAAGGATTAGTGTAGAAAATGATGCATTATTTGCCATCCTTCCCATACTAGGTTTTGATTTGTATTACTCATTCACTGAAGGTGTTATTTTCTGTTCAGCTGCACCACCTGAATTATTCAACTCATAAGAAAAATTTCTACTGAAGGTAAAAATAAAGATATGATGTGTTTGCCAAACTTCAATCATCTCTCAACACAAAAATGTTATTTTAATCCTCCTTGTTTCTTTCACAAAAGCTGACTGACAAGCTCACTGCACTGTATGCCCCTGTCTTCATTCAGTCTCACTCAGTCTCATTGCTTTTTCCCCATGTCTAAATGATACTGGGGTTAAAAATTATGTAGTGCCATGACATGTCACTATGCAAAAACATCCTTCTGTTTATCTGTAGCATCCTTCCTAAAGCATCACAAAACGCAGACACCTTGCAGTTGGACAACAGAAGTGGTCTGAGGAGTGATGGGTTGGATCTCACTACCTTTTCTTGTAAAATTCCCAGTGAAATCTTTAACATAACTCAGAAAGCCATGGCTTCAGTGCTCAAGTCCTTCCTACTCCTACATTCTTACTGACAACTCCACTGGATGGGAAAGGTCAACAACAGAAATGAGATTTAGTCATAATCTTTATATTCTAGTTGCTTATAACCACTCACCAAATTTTCATAATTTTGCCTGAGATGCTTCATAGTTCATATTGACATTTTTCCTCCATTTTCTGCAAAAGTTGTTCAAGTGGTTTTGAGAATGGGCCTTGCAAAGTCGGGCTGTTCTGCCAAGTCACACTCTTCATCTTTCCTCTGCAGTCTTCGATGCTCTCCCGCAAATTAGGGACACACAGCCAGAACCGGAAGCTGGCCACGGGTCCCTTGTGACAGCTGAAAGTTGGTACTTGTGTGTTTCTGAAAAAGTCCCTGGATTTGGCTATTATAAATCACAGATGGGCCATCACAATGGGCCAATGCACAGCAAAACTTAAAGTATGTCTCATGGACTGGAAGAGCTCAGCTGAAGCATCTATTCAGGATTTCACCTGCTGGAATCAAGGTCCATGGCTCTGTGTCCTGACAGACATATATATACACATATGTATGGACTCATCCCTTGATGAGGCTTCTCACAGCTCTTTTCATAGTGATGGTCTCATCCAAGGTTTCTTGGTGGCACCACAGCAGAACTAGCCCTGAGAACAGGCACCTGACTAGAAGAGGAAATAAGTTGCAGAGCTTCTTCTCTGAGAGCTGGTGCACTCAGGCCCCTGACATAATCCCCACACACGGTCTCACGACCGGCTTGAACCTCAGTAACGGAAACCACAAGCAATCTGTGCCAGCCCTGCACTATCCTCTACCACAAAGATTTTCCAAATGTCTGGTATTAATCTTTCTTGCAGTACTTTGAGATGCACCTTGCTCTATTCTTTACTGATACAGAAAAATGATTGTTTTTTCCCCTTCTGAGGACACTTTTTGTCCCCTCAATCTTGAGGCCCTCAGACACAACCCTTCCCCTTCTCCCTCTCCTCAATCTCTTCTCATAGTCATGTTTTCAGGTATCTGACACTTCTCACTGTTCTCCTCTATCCTGTTTACAGAAGGTCTGCATCTTTCTTAAAATACAGTAATCAAAGATCAAACCAGATTCCAGTAGAGACATGGCCAACTCTGGGTAAAGTGAAAAGCTCCCATGTCTCTGTCCGACTATATTCATTGCACAAGGATGCTCCTATTCAGGTACCGGTGGTGACACTGTGGTCCACTGATGCACTGTGATCACGTGGTGGGGATGATACACAGACCATGAGTGCCTCCACAAAAGGCCATCGCAATCTGCCTCCAACACAGGTAAAGCCTTGGTGTTACCATCAGGGTTCCAGAGATCATTCCCAGTCGAAATTTAGCTGAGCACTTCATCTACAGTCTCCACAGCTGTTCATGTGAACCAACATTGCCATGCAAAGGAAGCATTTATGAGCTCTACCACATTACAGAAATAAGGAGCTCTAACAGGTCCTTCATGGCAGATCTGGGCTTAAAAGGAAGAAGTAATAAAAATGAGCCAAATGCAAGCCAATTGCCTTCATTGACTTTCCAAAAGCATCTTACACACCTAGGTACAGTATAGCATGTCCAAAATGGGACAATTGCCTGCACACCCTTAGATGTTGGCAGAGCTCAGCCATCAGACCTCTATGTGGTCAATCCTGGGTCCACAGTCCACTGGCATCTTTTCAAGAATTCACTGCAACTGAATTTTTTAAATTATTTTTTAAGCAAAGCAATGGGACTTCAAAAGACATATAACGTCTAAAAAAGATACATTTGACATCTAAAATATATCTCTGATCAAGCAATTACTTTTCTTTCCTTCCATTTCGAGGGTGAAAGAACTTTTACATTCAAAATGACCAGCTGACAGCAGGCTTTGTGTCATGGGTGGATTGAGAGTGAAGGACAGAGGCTGACACTGCTGTAGACGCATCCTGAGAAATTCAGTCTCCACTCTGCAATCAAACCAGCAGAGTACATCTTTAAATATTTGCTGTGATCAAAATCTCTGCTGTATTTCAGATAAACATCAGATTGTTAGCCAACAGGTTAAAAAAGAAAAAGAGAAAAAAAAGGTAAAATGTTCTCAAGTAGTATTTCTGTGAGACACTGGGAACATTTCTCTGAGACTCGAGTGTTGGTGAGGGCAGATGAATGTCCTTAGGAAACTTCTAGATGACAGCAGATAAATGCACATTGAAGTGTCATAATCAATGTTTTCTATCAAAGATGCACTAAAAGCCTGTACATCTGAAGCACTGAGTTAACAGAAGATATTTAATTAAGACTATGATTTTCTGGCATAATAATAATTCTGAAAGTATATGGAAAGCTGTGAGCTGCAAGCCTTTCATATCTGACCAGCCTGATCAAAGGACCTTGCTTACGTGCAAAGAGCACAATATAGGCAGCAGATTGTGTCACAATGAATCTTTGACAAGAATGAAAAATTTCAGTGTCTGAAGAGTACAAAAAGTGAAAGTTGGAAGAGAGATTTCTGTTCTTTTGTCAAAAACCCCCAGTTTTCTTAAATGTAAAATATATGATTTGGTATTTTATCTCATAAGCCTCACACGCAATCTTCTCATCTGCATTCTGCAAAATTATAAATATGGAGTTAATATACTACTTTGTCTACTGCTGTTCTCCTCCTCAAAGGCTGAATTCAGTATTTAGAGCTCATTATTCAACATCACATTTATTAAACAATGCCCTTTCAGTAGCGTTTTCATATCTACATAATGAAAATTCTTCCTCTTCAGAAAAAGATGAGAGAAATGATTGGGATGAAGAAGTAATCCAAGTTGGCCAGGTGTATCCTTGCTGTATATTAACTAGATTCACTTATCCTACGGGACACATCTGCATTCAGCAATGAAGAGGCACTGCAGAAAATACCACAAAGAAAATCAGAATTGGGAAATGCGTATCCGTGCAAAGGAGATTCAGAGCTGCCTGCATCCAGCCTGTGGGAACAGGCTGCTGCAGTGAGAGCCAGATGCATGCACGGTTAACCAGGGACCACAGTTCTGCAGGAGGCACGAGGCCATGAGGCAACATGGGCACGGCTCCCCAGGAAGGGCACGGCATGGAGAGAGCTGGGGCATGGGAGAATTTCACAGCAGAGATCACTGGGGTCACAGGGAAATCCATTCACCCAACCTTCAGCTAGTCTCAGGGGTCTGAAAACCACCCTCATCTTCTAAAAAGGGCTGGTTTGGTCAAGACAACCATGAAAATGAAGACCATAAGGGTATGACCACTGGCTTTATTAGTAGTGGTGAAGCTCAAGAAGAGCCCTGCTTGACTCTGGGTACATTCACATATCTCTCCTAGAAAACACAAACCTCTCTGCTGAACCTCTAAGAAACACAAGCGTGGTCTTTTGGCACTGGGCACTGAACAGAAGATGCATAACTATGCCTCACGTGAGGCTTTGCCTAAGCTAATGAGCCCTACTGATAGCAGATTGTATTAGCTCAGGACTAAAACCAGACTCACACACCTACAAAGCGATTCCAGAGTGAGATTGCCTCAGACTATGGGGAGAGGGAGTTTCTATCTGCTGATCTCAGACCCCAGCATACCTATACAGTGAGGAGAAGACACACATTTTTTTCTTGCCTGCTGATCTCCTACTCTGTGGTTACAGAAGAGGTCCAGACACAGGCTCACCATGAGCCACACATTTTGCTAGTATGTTGCTGGCTCACATTTGACTTTGACCAACTCGGCTGCTCTCAGAAAATGCCTGGACATAGCCCAGGGGGTAGGACGTTCTGAGGACTGTCCGCAGTAAACATTATTTGAGGTCTCTCTGGTCTGGGAGGTGAGGGGAGTATCACTGTATGGATTCACACTGTGCCATGTCACGTGCTGTCAGAGTGGGAAAAGACCCACCAGTTGCTGGTGCCAGTTGCTGGCCCATTTCACTTGCTGATCTAGACACAGTCTGGAAGACCCAACCATGAAATCCAGTTCAATTCAGACAATACTCATCTTCCATCCAGGTATCAATGCCTTCATCTTACGACATTGAAGACCTTCCAGTGAAGGAAAGAAGAAAAAAATGGGGGAAAACCCCTACACAGGATAACACAGAAACAGCATAAAGGTTAAGTTCAATCTTGCAATAAGAATACCAAAATGGTCATTTGCACATGGCTGTGGCCTGATGCTCTGCACAGTTCAAGCAGTAGCATCATTGTACCTTTGTGGTCCAAGGTGTGTCCACACATTTATTTGTAAGGTAACCAACAGCCAAGTCAGGAGAAACGGACAACCTTGCAGGCACACAACAAACTTTTTCAGATGTACCAACCGAAATAAAAACTTTCAAGCTGAGTACTGGAACACAGAGGGTGAGGAAAGTATCACATACTGTAATAAAGGAAATTGAAAAAAGACAGAAAAGCTCTTTGAGAGTAAAAGAATACGTTTGAATTCTCAAGAGATCACTATTCAGTACATGTGAAAGACAGGACTTAGAACCAGAATGACCAACTCTATTGAACACCAGGGCCAGGGACACAACAAAGGCACGACTTTCGTGAAATAATACAATTTCCTCCCCTTCGTGCTCTTAACTAACCCCTCAATGACCCAGAGGCGGTATTTGCACTGAGAGTAATGACTGTGTCCTTTGCTAACACCTCCCCTTGCTCCAGAGCTAACCAACGTGCTCCACGGAGGCTCCATGGGTAGTACTTTTTCTCCCATACAGGCTGGCTGATGGACAGAATCAGGTTCAGCTCAGAGCAGTTTTTCTCGACCTATACTTAGTTTGAATTCAATTCCTGTTTCAGGCTTAAAGAAGCACTAAAAAGCCTGAGACTTACCTATTTTTGTCAAAGTCTATCAGCAGATTTAATAAAAGAGATTACCTTTCCCTACAAACTGTGCATTTCTGGACAGGTATGTGGGTTTCTTCATTCAGTGGTAAATATTGAGCTTCCCTGGCACACAAATTACAGCAAAAAAACTCTATGAAACTTTTTACTGAACTTTTTTACTAAAAGAAGGTGGAAAACTAAATCATAAATGTGCGCCAGATGCTCCAGCATCATGAGCTGTTAAATTGCAAAGGACTATTAGCCTATATATATTATTAATCGCACAACAACAATAAATAATAAGACAACCCACACAAGGTTATTTGCATGCCCAGACTCCTCAACATTTAATGAGGTTTCCTTTGAATTTAATGTGCCCAAAATGGGAGGCACAGAATGGGCCATAAATATCAATATTGATTTCTTTTGGCACTACTATCTTGGCCAAAACCCCTGGCAAGGGGAGCACTTTGTGAAAGAGCATTTTCAATGTTTCTGTGAAAAATTAGCCGAATGCTAAATTCCACTTCGAATTCGAAATGTGAATCTCAAATGTACTTTGCTCAAGCTTTGTTGAAGAAACAATTTATTACAGCACTTAATCTTCCTGATGAAAGAAAAGGAGATTTTAGCCTGCTAATAAGCTGTATAGGAGCCATGACTAATTAACCTAATTATAGCAGTCTGTGACAAAATGTGATTGTACTAAAACCATGCCTCAAGTAACTGGAGTTGCCAGAAACTCAAAGGCTAATAAACCACCACACATTAACAGAATATAAACGCTAATAAAGTTGACACCAGCCATATTATTTATGGTAATATCAATACTATAATCATCACAAAAGGCAATCTGAAGAGTATTCATCATCTGATAATATTGAATTCACTAGCTGAAAATCCTGAAATACATAAAATTAGTGCAGATTATTGACCAGTGACTGCAACTCTGAGATGTGCAGTTCGTGGGACAGCGGATGCACGCTGAGGCTGAAGTCACCTGACACGTGCAGCACACTTGGACACATTTACATTCTGCCATCTCACAGCTCAGCAAAAGGGTGTGCAGAGCAGCATCTTCTTGGCATCACACAGTTCCCATCTCAACCAAAAAAACCCGAGACTGAGTGGGACAGAGGAAGCTGAGCGGGAAGGGCTCATCTCAAAGAGAATCCACTATTGCGAAGCAACTTCAGAATCACAGAATCATAGAATCATAGGTTGGAAAAGACCTCTAAGACCACCAAGTCCAACCATCCACCCAGCACCACCATAGCTACTAAAACATATCCCGAAGTGCCACATCTACATGTTTTTTGAACATCTGCAGGGATGGTGACTCCACCACCACCCTGGGTAGCCTATTCCAACGCCTGAACACTCTTCCAGTAAAGAAATTTTTCCTAATATCCAATCTAAACCTCCCCTGATGCAACTTGAGGCCGTTGCCTCTTGTCCTGTCTCTAGCTACCTGCGAGAAGAGACCAACACCTGCCTCACTACAACCTCCTTTCAGGTAGCTGTAGAGAGCAATAAGGTCCCCCCTCAGTCTCCTCTTCGCCAGACTAAGCAGCCCCAGCTCCCTCAGTCACTCCTCAAGGTGACAGTACACTCTCAGTTCCTGCCCACCTCTGGATAGGTCTCCAGCTACTCCACACACACAATAACTACATGATAAATGCCCAACACTGCATGAGTTTTGGATCGCTAGGGCATGACGGACTGCTTGCTGCTGGTAGGGATGAAGCTGGGGCATGTAGCTGGGGGAAGAGACAGAGACCTTTTTCAGTGATGCCACTGACACTGGTTGAGTTCTGATGAGTAGAAGTTGCTTACTGCTGGTCTCATAGCAGGCTCTGACACATTATGCTATGTACTTTGACTCTATGCACAGAAATTCCTGTTCTCCTGCATATGTCAAACAGTGATGAAGGAATAAAGTCTGAAGAATGAATAGCTGGGAGTTGATGTTCCTTCTGGTGTTTATGACCCTGAGCTGGCAACTGTACCAACTTCACCACAGTAATGATGCAGTTGCAACAATCATGATGACGCACACTGGGAACAGGACAGGTCATTTCACTCACATTGAACTGGAACCGGTCAGCACAGAAGGGATCATCTCACAGAGAAGAAAACTCACTGCAAACTTAGAAGGTGTCTGCTTGGAGAATGTACCACCTGCAGGCAGGACTAGCAAAGGCATCCTTGGGCACTACAACAGTAATACGTTTCCTAAGATACATAAAAGGATCTCCAAACTGAGAATCAGAGCCTGAAACCTGTCAAACCTATGACGGAAGGAGGCTCACCTTGCAGAGGAAACTTAGAGGACTGAAGCAGAAAGAAGCTTTGCAGTGCAGAACACTCCCAGCAGTGAACAACTTCAACCCAGAAGGACTCCAGAGGAACTGAAATGCACCATTCACCCTATATATCTCAACGCTGAACATGGCCAGGGACAGAGAGAGCTGAGCAAGCCTGAGATTTCAAGCAATATCTATATGTACACCTACAATCTATACAGACTGCACAGCCCAAAGGCAAAATAAGCTGTTGCAAAGCATGTATTTCATGGGCTGATGGCTGAGTTCCCCTGATTATGTGTGTTGACCCTAAGTGTCCATTTAATTTGTGTTCAAAGGACAAACAAAAATAAAGCTGCTGCTGTCTAAACAGCAAAATACCACCGCTGAACAAAAAATGATTAAAGCAAGGGTGCAGAATTTTTTTTAATTCCTCCATTGTCATGGAAATATGTCTTTTAGAGGATGAACAGCGCTGGTTTAGTGAGAAGTTCCAAGCTTATTTTATGCCTGAAAATGTGATTGTGACATTTTCAACATGAGTTAGGTCGTGTGCGTGCGCAGAATGAGGCAGAGGCCCCGTCCTCACTGCCAGTGAGGAGATGGAGATGACAACTCTCGGTCAGTGCAGACACATCTGGCATGAAATGTTCCATGCTACCACTTGAAATTGCTATGGGTGACCTGGGTTAGAAACACCAGTTTCATTTTACTTCTGAACTGCAGCCTGCAACTTAAAGCTCCAACTCCGTGCTCCCTTAAAAGACAGTGTTTGCCAAGTAAAGCACAGCCTACAGGGTGTCTGCCTAGAAAGGCATGCAGCACCATCAGCCAGGGCTCCTGCAAAGCTCTGGATAGCTCCACAAAACAATACAAACAGGAAAAGAATATCAGAGGTATCTTGGGCCTGGATGAAGGTATTTTGTCTGGTCGCCTTCCAGGAATCAGATACATTCTCTGTGCAGCATGGTTGAAGGGAGAGAAAGGGAAAACCCAATGTTCCAGATGAAAATTTGAGAACTATCCCAATGAAATCAGGACGTCTTCACTCCCTACTTTACAGCACCACAGAAATGTCCCATAAAGGCAGCATGCTGTAAATAAAACCGGTTCTTAAATCACAGCAGGTGCCAGAGACTGCTCAGAAGCCACAATAAAACAAAAGATACAATCTCAGCCCCAACAAGGTGTGAATGAGCATGCCTGATTTGAACACTTAGACCCCTTCCAGAAAACAAATCACACCCTGCTGAGCAGGTTCAAATCCAGCACAATTCGCATTTTTTGACAAACAGGAACAAAGATGGGATAAATCCTATCTCTTTGGGATGTTCTTCCTCACCTCTCACTCCAAACACATGGCAGCTATTAGACCTTCTCATTGCCACGACAGCAATTTTTGGCAGAAAGTCTGCCAGCTGTCCATATTCTATCCCCAGCACATCTCTGCAGATGGTCATATCTACCTTAAATTCCCGCCTCCTCCCAAATACAGTGAATATCTCCCAGTTCTTCACAATCTATAACCACAAAAAACAGAGGATATTCTCATTCCTTTCTTACAGAGAGAGAGGCTGAAATCTCAGAGGGAAAAATCACTTTCTTGAGGGCACGGAGATCATCGGGGTAGAGTCATGAAGAGGCCTCAAAGTTGGTCTTGTACCTACAGAACTCTCCATTTCTGTGGCATTTTTGTGCTACTTCTCACGTATGGTCAGAACTTTGTCCACCAAATGCTGTAAGGACCAACCTGCAGGCTGCTGAAAGGCTTTTAGAGGACATACAGGATGCTGATTCCACACAGTTCAAGTGAAACAGGTACCTTGATTCCTCCCCAGGATTGATTAGACAGGAACTCCACAGGGCTTGTGACTCTGGTCTGTGCTGGGTATCTTAGCAGGAAATCCAGTTCTACTGTGCCGATTTCTTTACTCATCAGAAGTATCTGCAATTCCAAACAAACAAAATATCCTTGAGCAGCCAGGATACCGAGCAGCAATATACTCTAGCAGCTTAATTATTCAACTGATGTAGCTGCCAAAGTGTGGCTAAAAAGCACACAGTGCCCCATGTTGGAGAGGTGTGATGAAACACACCGTGTAGGTGCTTTGGGTCTCCCCAGAAGATGACCAGGAACGAGTATGGAGATTGGCAAAGTAAGAGGGCCAAAGGTTGGGAAAACTACATAGCAAGGGCTGTGATCCAGGTTCATAGATAGCACACTGAGAAGTCATCCCTGCCAGTAGAGACACAGGCTGCAGGGTGTGCTGCAGGTCCCTGTGCTTGATACCTGCAGGTAGAGAATGGACAACTTTCTTGAAATGAACCACAGCATGCATCCCCAGCGCATGCTGCCAAGACCTTGTCGATCTCTCACTACCTTGTTCCATTTTGAAAGTAAGTGGAGAATGTCTAAAACAAACAAACCCAAAACAAAACAAAATGAAAAAAACCCCAAATAACTCCTGGCACATGCACCAATAGAATGAGTAGGTCCCTGAGGTCTCAAACACTGGAGAGCACCTGGGCCATTCAGCTACCAATAATGTTTTTACCACCAATGGTGGCTTTCTGGAGTGCGTGGAGTTCAGACTGCCAGAGCAACATTAAGGTAACTCTGGAAAGCCACACATGCTCATGAACCCAGCCAGAGCCACTGCTCCAAGTGCACTGTCAGACTTCTGAAAGCTCAGAGACAAAATCCAAAACCTTGAACACCAGTTCTGGGTGGAAAAAGAGCAGTGCTGGAGTGGTGAGTTTGTCCTTTCCATGTCACAGGTCTGTACCTGTACCTCATTATTGCCTCCTGGGCAGTGGCATCTGAAGTGTGCCTGGCATCTCTTCCACAAATGATGGCAATGAGCTACTCAGTTCAAGAGCTCACTGCTTCTTTCTACGGGATAATCCTGTGCCTTCATCACTCAGCCACCTCCACACGCTGAGATTATGGATGCTGGTTTTCCAGACAACTTAAAGTAATCCATTAACTATTTTTAATGCTGAATGTAGCTGCAAGCACAATGTGTGCAACTTGAATAATTTATTTAGAGATATATATTTAGCTGTTCTTTGGGTCAGGATTAAGGCTGACATTGTAAATTATAAGCTTTTTACACACAATTTATTAATTAAATACATTGCTAGAGTCCATTTTTTATACATGTGTATATATATGTGTGTGTGTGTATATATATATACTTACTTTCCCTTTTACACATATTATTTTGTTAGATAGAATTAAAAAACAATCACGGCAATCACTGGATCAAGGTTAACTAGACCTGCACAGTGTTAGAGGAGTTCAAACTTAGTTCATATCTGCGTTCTACGTGCCAGGGAATTTACACAGTCATTCACTGCACAAACTTCATAACAACTTTGCAACATCATGCCAAGCACTATTTACTGATTGAATTTTATTTCAGCATAGGGATATATAAAGGTCTTCTTGCTCAGACTGTAGACTAAAAATTGTCCTAACATAGTAGACAAAAGAGAGCAGCTATTTAGCGCACATTTCTTTCGGATAAAACCAATAAGCCTTCAAGATCAGCTTGCTTTGCCCTCTTTTTCAGGTCCTGCAAGAAGGTATATTACTCTCCCAAGCAACCATTTGTCAGCATAATGCAAATCAAACACAGCATCTGTGACTGTTATCAGCAAGAGAGGCAGAGAAGAAAATCAGCTCCCCAGCCCTTGTATTTGCTGCTCTGACGCTGAAGGCCACAGCCGTGACGGTTTGAGCTTTCTCTGCATGCCAAGATCTTTGTCTGTAAAATAAACCATTGCATACAAACTGCATGAAATGCTGGTGTTTACCTGGAAGGTAACTTGAGCAGTGTAGGTCAATTTATCGCACTCGAACAGCCCCCGGGTTGTGTACTGGAACACGGAGAAGGTAATGCTGTCGATGAGGTTCAGCACGCGCACCGTGAGGCTCTTGTCTGGAGGTGCCCTCTCAATGGCTTTCTGAAACACGATGCTGAATGCCTAGGTGGGGAGACACAGAAAGACAGCGATGGTTTCTAGATGCACTTTCCATGCTCCTGGGTATCGCCTGAAGTGTTGCAACAAGCAAAGCCAACTCAGATACTTTATTCTCTGGAGCCAGTAACAAAGCATTCCCATCTGCCCAGCAGCGTGGCCCACCAGCTCCGGGAGGCAGGGGAACAACATCCAGAGACCAGACCCTCTCGCTGCCTTTAGCTGCTTTTCCAGGAACATACAGCCAGGCAACGACGACATTCCCTGTGACACTGCGCTCCCTTGGGCTTGAGAAAATAGTGCAGAGACAGGCCGACTGGATTCAGAGACGAGGGATACGGGAAGCATTTCTCTGACCAAGTACGTTGTCTCGTAGGGATTACACACTCCATTTTCTCTGCGAATGTTGAGCCGACAGGTAGTGGCGTTCCTAGAGCAAATCATACCTCCCATTTCACAAATGTTTCGACTTAGAAAAAAGCAATTCCCCTAAATACAAAAAAAGAGTCCAATGAGTATTTTAGTGTCTGGACTCAGCAAAGGACTAGATGAGCAGGGCAGGCAGGACTTCACCTTGTGGAAGTGGGATTAACCAGTCAGTAAACTCCCCTCGGGGATGCGTGCGTGCATCGAGAACGATGCTCTTATGTAAGGCACTAAGGATTCTTGTAAGAACAGTTCTGATCTAAATGAGGAAAGACAACAAACTTTCAGAGCCGTCCAAGGAAAACTCATTAGCAAATTATCAAATGCAACTGGAAAAAGAAAAAAAAAAAACCTAAGTCCTGATTAGCAATGCAAAGGCACCGTACACTGGGATGCAGCTAATAGGAAACAACCAGGCCAATACAAATCAATAGCACCAACAGGGCAAGGCATGACTGCACTGGCAGCATTATTTTTAGGGTTCTACAAAGGAAGAACGATGCCTCAACAAATTAAAGCAACATTGATACCTACTGCATTATTAAATAATTGCAGAATGGATTTTCCTGCTTACATTTCTTTGAATTGTGTTAAAACATGCTGCAGAGTCACATATAAATCTTGTGTGCTCTAATTTATAATGGGCTTCTAGCTGTGTGGTAAGTATTTTAAAATCATCTCTGTGCGTCTTTACACAATGTTTTATGATCTATCATCAAAATTTATTAGATAAAAACATTCCACCCAATAATTTTCTATATAGTTATACACATTGCTAATGTTAACTGGAAAACATAAAACAAACAAAACACGGAAGATGTAGATTAAAGGTGAAACCTCAGAGCTCCTGTATCTATTATGTATGTGTAAGGAATGAATCTTTAAAAGGGCACCCTTGCACAAAAGATATTCTGTACATTTTCCTGGTAAAATTATTTCAGCATACGAGTTGTAGATATCAAAAAGAAAAGCTTCTTTGTGGATGAGGCTCAAAATATTGTATTCTCTTCTCAATTACATTTTCCAGGTCACTTGTCAAGGTAAGAAATCGTTTGGAAGAAGTTCTAGACTAGGATGCCATCTCATTTAACCCTCCATCCTCCAAAATACCTTTCTCCTGTGATAAAAAAAAGTTCATCCATTTATTAAAACATTAAAACTGGAACTCTTTGATAAATACCCTGAAAGGCCCTTGGGTATCTACTGGCCAGACCTATTGAGACTACTCTGCCAAGGCAAGGGATTGTCTGCACTTTTGTTTTTACTGCAGCAGTGCCTAGAAGCTGCCTGGGGGCCAAGACTTCCCCGCTGTCTTGGGAAGCACATGTAGAGCACAGAAAGAGGGGACCCCTGCCTAAAGAGCTTTGAAGGTAGAGGGGATGGCTTGAAAGACACCCCAGTTCCTGGGAGTCAAGGAACAGAAAACAACTGATGAAGTGATGCCCAAACACGAAGCAAAGACATGAACTATGAATTCACCACTGGTTATATATTTCGTTCTAAAGATACAGCTCCTCGGTCTGTTCACATCTGCCACAAAGAGAAGTACTGGTGTCTCAAAGATAGTCAAGAAACTTGGAAAACATGGCCATGCTTTCATTCCCACAGAGGCTACTGGCTTCCCAATGGGCTCTGCTGCCACATGGCAGGTGGGACGGTTCAGGCCCATCATTGTGAGTAGTAATAATTACACTGAACATAACCTGTCACGTTGGAAATGTTCTCCAGGTGTTCTGGTGAGAACATCTCCAGGTCAGAATGTTCTCCAAAAGGAGGACATTATTCCTAGTTTTTCATTTAACACGTCCATGTGCTACAGAGCTACACTTGCCATGCAGGGAACGGTAGTCTATTTACACCAGAGAGAAAAGTAGCAAGGCCTTTGGAGCACAGACCCTTTGGCTATGTCTCTTCTACATTTCTTTTAGAAGCCCAGGGCAAGAAGTGGTCTCCCTCCCAGCATGGTCCCTGTTGGGGTGTTCACACTGTCACCATGAGCATGCTGCAGCTGAGACTGCCAGCGGCCACACTGCAAGGTGGTAACACACCCATAAATCTCATCTGGACTTCTAGTCTAAGGTCATTTCGGGCTGTAGGCTTGTTTGTCTGTCTGACGTCCACACAGCACTGTGAGAAGAGCAGAAACACAGCCCTCCAGAGGAGTCCTCCAGACTGTAGATAAGCACATGCACAGGCCCACACCAAAAGGTGGTGAAGGCTCAAGTCATGCACATATTACCTATTCCTTCACTCCAACCATACACAGACACTGCCCAAGTTAGATTTCACACCATGCTGTTGACTACTTGAAAGGCTTTTGTAACTGTAATGTAGGAAGCATCCAAGCTCCTGAAAGCCCAGATTCTTGTGACCCTTCTTGAGTTGTAGACATGGAAGTTGGAATTACTTGCCTTTTGTACAGAAGGTGGCAATAAACCCCTGGTGATGTGGTCTCGGTGGGAGAGGACTGTGTTTAGAGACTGATGCGATCTTTTAATACTGTGTCATTTGGGAAGTTAGGACCATTTCAACATCAAGGTCTTGGATAATTGTTAAGGGTTGCAGCAATTTCTGTTAACTTATGAAATATCTGCATAGGCATCACGACCCTGACGACACCACAGATACAGAACTGATGTAAACAGAAAGAAAAGATTAACTGATAGAGCAAGTGACTCCAAATGCTGTGCAAAATCTCTGTGGACAAATATATAAAACACATAGAAAAACAGTACTTTGTTGGCTCTTTCCCCAGATGATATCTTTTCAATCCATTGCTCAGCTGGTTCTGCCAGGCCAAGGCTGTGGATATGGATGGAAGAACAAATGGCTTGTAAGGGTCTGCTTTGCAAAGAAACTTACTGGATTTTTAGTAATAAAGGATGTTAGCGCGTCTCTAAGTCAGACTGTCTTTCCACATGACTTCAACTGCTTAGAAAGAAACCAAACAAAAGAAAGGAAAGCTAAGTAAGGCTCACCTAACCCGCTCCCAGTCTGACCACCTGCAGTGGGCTGATGGGCAAATTCAGAGCTGAGCAGGGACCCTGGCCCACGCTCAGTACCCAACACGGAGGAACCTTTTCTTTTGGCCGTCAGACCACTCCTCACTGGGGCTTTGCAGGTGCTGCCCAAACTCTGCTCCTTCGACCGCGGGCAGCGATGAACGTGGTCTGCTCAGCGTTAGCAGTGAGTTTTGGACAAACCTTTCCCAATAAGCACTGAACACTATCGCAACTTAAGAGTGATGTATGTTAAGTAGACATATAAAGAAATACATTACAGGAAACGTTTCCGTAAAACCGAATCAGCAGAATGGTTTGGGTTAGATCACCTTTTCGCCTGGGAGTTCAGACATCCCAAAGAGGCCCAAGCCGATGACTTTGAACCTCGGTAAGAGAGAGCAGCGGCTCGCGGGGACAGTACCTTCAGGGAGAACTGGTACATGGGATGGATGGCATGGAGGTCATTCATGGTGAAGTACAGCAGAGAGGCCCGCGCGGCGGCAGGCCTGTAGTGCTCTCTGGCCTCATTAATCTTGGTTTCTGTCACCTTCGACTCCTGGACCTGGGAGGAAAACACCAAACAAATCTGCTGTGAAAACACCTTTGTGAACTGAGTGTGCAGCCCAGGGGAGGGTTGGCATCTGCCACACAGACATCAGGCCAAGCAGCGGGTCCCACACGGGACCACTGCGGGGACCACCCTCTGTCCTCCCGGCCACGGCGCAGCCAGACCTGAGCCACCCGCTCCCAGCGTCCCCCTTCCTCCGGCATATTCTCCATTTAACTGCATTTACCAGCCTGCTGCCCAGTCCTCTGTTTTCCCAAGCTCCCTCCAGGCTTCTCACTAGGATCCCTGCTCTTTACTAACTGGAATTGTTTTTCTCGTCAATGAGTTTCTCCTGCTAATTGCCCCCCTTCTGTGCAGGTCATTAATAACACAGGGCTGAACAGACTCAGTGCTGCTCTGGAGGCAGCTTCCCCCAAGGCTGAGAACTGCTAATTTATAATGGCTGTTTGCTGCCTTTCCTCACCAGCATTTAATGCACCCCTTCCTCGCCGGCCAGGTGTCTGCGTAGGTGCTGTGACAGACACGGTGAAAATCCTTTCAGCGGATACATCACCCCATTATGGTCTCAGTCCTGTTCTTTCTTCCATTCTGCTTCAGCAGCATAAAGTGACGTCTTCGAGTCTCTCAGGGATTATTTCAGGCTCTGCCTATGTACAAGCAGCAGTGTCTTGCAACCCAGCCGCATGCTGCCAAGCCAGCGCTGAGCCAGCCAGCTCAGCAAACCGTGCAACGGGGATGTGGCAGAAGAGGGCTCAGCACATGTGGTACGAGCCAGCGGGGCATGACACAGCCTCCACCGAAACGCACGCCACGGCATCTCCCTCTGCCCTGACCTGAGCTGGTGTGAGCACATCTGTCTGGGGCACATCAAACCTTCCCAACGAAGCACAGACTGAGCCTTAATCCATTGTGTGCAACCAATCTATGCTGGGATCTGTGGGATCAGCTTGTTTGCTCCCCATGAGCAGTGACGGACTGTAATATCTGATTCCCCCAAAGAGCAGCTTCAACATCTACTGCAGAAACAAGCACATGCATGGCCATGATTCACCTGTCTAGATCAGAGGAGTTCTCCTTCTGGCAGCACCCATGTGTCTCCACGGGCTATAACGGGAGCCCAGAGTCTAGCTTAGACTTAGGCAACTAACTTTTAGGTATCCCACCCCCAAAACAATTAATAAATCTAGTACAATAAGACAGGGGAAGACAGTAGCTTTCCATAAATAGAGCAGAGAGGACTTCCATAGGAAAGAAAATCTTGGCTGAACATTTTTCTTTGGGTAGACAGACCAAGAAGAGAGTAAATGTTGACCTGAGAAGCAGACTTCCAATGGGGACCTGAGACAGCTTTCCATGTGGGTACCAAACTCATAAAAACCAGATGCAAACTCAAAAATTCACCCCTATTGCCACAGAGCTGGCAGAGAACAACTTTACAACCACATCATCTTTAGAAATTGAAGCACTTCAAGAACACCTACTTCAAGAGGGAGATGCCAAGCTTGCCAGGTCAAAACATCCCTTTCCACATCCCCTGGGGGTTCAGGAAAACTCTCCTTAGGGAGCTGAATGCATCTGATGTGCCACAAACAGCTAGCAGAAATAATTCCAGTTTTTAAAGTGGAGGATCACTTAGCTCCTTGGTCGCTGGGGTGACAGCAACTGGGCAGTTCCAGCCTGTCCCCAGCACATGGGTAACTTCTCCAGGCAGCATGGGCCAGTGGGCTGGAGGAGGACAAGTGTGGGCTGTGAAGGTGGGAGGACCACGGAGGGAAGCAGTTGAGAATGGCCGTACAGGAGTCCTGTTGCAGTACTGACATGACAACCACACTTCTCCAGTTCCCTCAGTGGCAGGGGAAAACCACTGTGCATTTAACTAACCCCACGAACACTGATTTATATTCTAAGGAGTGGAAAGTATGAAATACTCAAGTTCTTGTGGATTTACTTGAGATCACAAACTCAACAGATTCCAGTCCCCCAGTCAGTACTAAAATCCACCTTAACTGAGGAAGTGTGACGTATTCAGGATTATGCTGGAACAGTTTAAAGCTGCCTTGATACAGTGTGTAAATTTTATTGTCTTTACACCAGGCACTGACGTTTTCTCTTGGTCTTAAATAGTCCATTTAACACACAAATTCTCCAAAGAACTAAATGGCCTGAAGCTGTCCAGAATGGAGAACACTTCAGTTTATACCACTTTCTGTTCTCTACTCAGCAGAAGTGGCAGAAATGGTCATAGTAAAGAAGCCGCATTCCACTCAGAAATCCTTAAAGATAGCATCACACACACGCTTTTCTCTAGGCTATCACTGCCTTTGTACCTTCTCTTCAATTTCTGCAGCTGTCCGTTTAGTGATCTCCAAGTTCTCCACCAATGCTGTGTCCCCCAGGAAGTTCGCAGATGCTGATGACAGCCGAGAGAGCAAGTTGTCCTCTAATGTTTTCAAGGTGATTTTGAATCCATTCTGTTGCTTTGTGAGATCTGACTGCAAACAATAAATTCAGAAAATTTTAGTCACAAAACACACGGTAAAGTAAGGATTAACCACATTCTCACCGGAACAGGCTTCTAACTGACAACTCTCATAGTCCAATATTGCTTACTCCTGCTCTCTGCAACTCCTGGGCATGGGCAGAGCTCTGGGGATCACTCCATACCCAACACGCCATCAATTCAGTGAAACCTTGAACACCACAGAAAGCACCAGAAGAGCTGAGCCCTTTCACTCAGAATGTATTAAAATGCTGGAAATTAATCAGGAGGAAAAGACCTTCATCCCCCGTCTCAAGCACATATCCTGTATCTCCCTCTCAGAAGTATCTATTTATTGGGCTCAAGTGAGCCTGGATAGTCCCTGCTGCTTCTCACCCCTCCTGGTGAACCTCTGCATTTGCCTCTGCACAGCAACACCAGTCACACCAGCAATGAAGACCACGGGGTTCAAACCTGATGGCAAAAACAACAGCAAGGTCACTTGGGTCCAGAGGTGAGCACAACGCATCTCAGGCTCGGAACTGAGAGCAAAGTCACAGCCTCGTTTGACTGCTGCTCCCATTTGTGTTCTGGCCTTGAGATCTCACTGGGACTAGTGGCTTACTGTGCTAGAAGCTGTATGTGCAAAGACAATGTCTCCCTGTCAAATGATTTGCAAACTCAGCAGAAAGACGGCCAAGCAGATAGAGACCGGTAACAACATCTTGTCTCAAGGGCAGATCTTCTGAATTATAGCACAAATTCTTCCAACTTCTGTGAAATGCCCCCTCTGTTCTCCCCAGACACTTGTTCCATTTCCCTCTCTTCTGCAGAAATACCAGTCATTAGCACTGTTCATGGTGGAAACAAAGACTCTCATCTGGCTCCTTTATGAACTGAACCTCCAGAACAGGCTTTCTCCCATGAAATGTGATTGCCCTATTCTATGTGTTTGCTCAGGGAAATGGCATCTTTCCTGGATTTCAGGTATATTATGTTATTCCACTATATGGTCCTATTGTGAATGCCTATTTTTAGCGTTATCACAGAAAACATCCTGTGGGAAGCCGTGCATCTGATTTGGATGCTGCTATCTGCCTGGTGACTATTCTCTACATAAATGCAGTCCATCACTAACACCTTGGTAAGTAAAACACTGATGTGTGCAGTTTTAAATCCTCAGACTGTATTTAAGAGACACAACCAAGAAATTCAAGTAACTTGCAAATGAGTGTTTTATAGGCTGGCAAAAAATAGCCATCTCCTTGACGCAGCAGACATGGTGCATGTGGAATTGAGACAAGATCTGGGCCATGTCATGACAGAGTCAGCATCATAAGCCAAGCGATTTAATGCTCCAAAGACAGTTTTTGGAAAACTTACCCTCAATTTCCAACCACATACAGGGTCTGGAAGAGTCCCAGAAATAGGAAAAGTGACCCTATGTCTCTTCTAATCCCACAGCACATAAGGGAGCCAGCAGTATTTGCGTTGTTGTCAGAGGTTTTCAAGCAGATTAACTAACTCTTTCATTAATAAGTCATCTTTCAATATTTGGGCAGAAATGTCATATACTTGCTGTACGCACACTCATTCCACGTTAACGCCAACCCAAGCATTCAGCAGAGTGTGCACCGAAGCATGCCTTTTATTGGTATTTCAGCTACAAACGGCTGTTTTTCAAGGCCTGTTCTGTAGGCATTACACACAGGAATTTGCCCACGGTGGTAAATATTTTACAAGTCTCGAAACAGAAAACTAACATGGCTAATTTTGTGGGTTCCTGTCACTCAAGCATAGCATGCCTTGAAAAATGACATTTTGCAAGCTATTATTCCAGACGACGGACTGTAAGGCCTGGAGTTATTAATGAGGATGCGTGTGATTTTTGCTCCAATAGCTTGCAATCACCACGCAATTTCTGAAGCCCACCCATACAATGCTGTATTCCCCACAACAGCCTACATCTGTTGCAGCTTTATCATGCCATTGTTTTCAGCAGTAGCAAGGTTATCATTTCTCATTTCTGTAGTGGAGTTCATTATCTGTTACTTTGTAGTTGATATATACCAGCACCACTTCTGGGAAACAGGTTACTCTCAGAGTCTTCAAAATTTTGTTCCATTTAAAAAAAAAAAAAAATTTCACCAGAGCTACAGGCCAGTTTTGCAGGATTCACCACCAACGCCTTCCCAGCTCAGCCATGACAGGCATCTTCTTCTCCTTGTGCTCTCTCCCAGTTTTATTGTACTATTTTAACATCACAAACCAGAGGAGAAGAAAAAAAAAAACCTGTATTTTTAGTCCACTTCTGCAGAGAACCTTCTTTCCTGAAGAACCTGCCTCAACACTGTCCATCCCAGCCTAAACGTGCAAGGACTTTCACACACACTTTACCCACTGAATCAACAAGGCAGGACCCTACCTCATGGCTTATCCAACTGTATCTTGGGACGCAGCTGCCAAAATATTCTTCCCAAGGCTGTTCTCAGCTCTAAACAGACAACGAATTTGAGGCAAACGCCAGCTGAGACCTTTCAGTCCAAACAGTGAAGCCTGGTGAAGGCAGAAGATGCTTGAACCCAGCCCTGGTAAGACTAAGTGGACCACAGTCATCTGTGCAAAAGGAATTTGCAACTGAGGCTAAAGGCCAGAGGGTCTGTACTGACCTGAGAGGGAAGGTTGCAGGACTTGGCTTGGCTTGCCTTGACCTAAACTTTCAGCTTCTCTTAGCTGTGGTTGTCTCACAGCCAGCTCTCTACTGCCTTAACCTGTTTTAGCCTGGCTTTAATTTAAAGTCAGAGCAAGCAGTTCTTCTGGACAGACTGATCTGTCTCTAGAACCAAAATACGGTCGAGTGTAAATATGGTCTCAGACTCTGAACAGCCACTGTAACAGGAGTGCAATCCTGTGGATCAGATAAAGATAGCGTCAAAGCTAAGAAGGAACAGAAAGACTGAATAACTGGGAATCAGTGAAGAAAAATATTATGGAAAGACTCTGTTGAGAAAATGTTTTTAAAATGTTAGTGTTATTGAAATAGGATTAATAATCGCTGTTTGATCAATTTTGATTAGGTTATTAACAATAAATTCTGGGCTCCACATATAAGGTGTGCTCCATCTTTGCCCATAACAAGATATTGAGCTCAGCAACTACTGTGCAGTACTGCAGGAGTCACCTCCGTCTGCCCACGAGCCAGAGTCCTAAACCTTTCCCAGACACCAAATCCCTGTCCCTTTTGTCCCAGAGTAGAGAGGATGGATTAAAACACACCTAGAGAAATGGCCTCTCCTTTGGGGAATCCACAGCTTCAAATCTGTGTCTTCAAGTAGCTCCCCCCAGCTACCAGACAACAGCCCCAGTGGAGCCCCATCAGTCAATAGACTAGGGGCAGAAGATACTGAGCCCCTGGCCAGCAGTCATCCGCAGAGGTCAGTGCACGCACAGCCACTGCCAACCCCCTCACCATGTCTACGGAGACAAGTGTCTGCTTTTACCCCAGCAAGGAAGAGGGTTTTTTAACTGACTGTTCCCCATCCAGCAGAACATCTTGACGACCAGGCTGGTTTTCTTCTCCCTGACCTCTGCTGGGGCAGCAGGACTGTAGCAGGAGGGAAGCAGATCATCACAGAATCACAGAATCGTTAAGGTTGGAAAAGACCTCTAAGATCATCAAGTCCAACTGTCATCCCAACACCACCATGCCTACTAAACCATGTCCTGAAGTGCCACATCTACAGGGTTTTTGAACCTCTCCAGGGTTGGGGACTCCACCACTTCCCTGGGCAGCCTGGTCCAATGCCTGAACAGTCTTTCAGTAAAGAAATTTTTCCTAATATCCAATCTAAATCTCCCCTGACACAACCTGAGGCCAAATGAGAGGGAGAAGAGAGACAGCGGGCTCTGGTATCACCTTGCTGTTGTGATATAGAGGAAAAGGCCTTAAATATTCCTAAAAGGCAAGAAATTACAACCCATACCAATCTGTATCTGCTTAGTGCTTTCCAAAGGAGACTACAGCCCCATAGCCCCCACAGCCCGTGGCATAGCTGGCATCTGGGGACGCATTCCTCTGGTCCTGTGCCCAACCTCCTGCTTGCACAACACGTACGCCCTGAAGAAGCACCGACTTGAAAAGATGCAATCCCTAACTCACATTATTTTCACCATTTTCTAACACACCGTTCTTCTGCAGCATGGGAGCGAAGCGCTGCTGGTTTTGAGTTACTAATTTGCAGAGCCTAATTGCGGATTTGTTGACTGCACATGATATTGAATTTCTTTTTCTTATTATGACAGCAACCATTAACAGCGATGCTGCCGAGGCTAAGAGGAACGGTTCTTAACATAGCAGCAGTTAATGACACCACTATGCTAATCACGGTCACCCCCCCAACCCCTCTCCGTGCAAACCGGCGAGGGAAAGCGGCTGTTTGCAGCGTTTGCCGCCCAGCGCTGCGCCTGTGCTGGGGGTGCCTGATCGAGAGGCTTTGTGTCTCTCATGGTCCCAGCGAGACAGCCATGGCTCACACATTAAATCACTTCATTATGTATTTTTGATGCCATCTTTTGGCTCATTAGCACATGAGCCTGGTTAAAACTAAATGCATCATTAAGGCTGCACAGCTAACGTACTTCAGAACCTCATTAAATGAAAAGATTGTTACAAAACTGGCCTGGCCTGACTGAACATGTGCAGTAAATTTATTCCCACTCTCAGTAAATATTTAGTATTATACATATTTGTTACATTGTTAGATGCGCCATTAGAACACAGTATTTTCTTTAACAAAATATCTTGAAAATGAAGCCATACTTATTAAAAGAGAGAGAGAGAGAGAGAGAACATTTTGGCCCATTACGAACAAGTGGGAGGAAGATTCAGAACAGGAAAATTTCACTTCCAGCCTCACAATATTTACAGTGGGAATCCAATACCATAAATGCCTAAAATTAAGTGAGATTAATCCTACCTCCAAAATTCAATCTATGAAGTCCAGAAAAACCTGATATAATAAGAATCTCAGTTTCCATTTCCAAGAGGAACAGGAAAAGAAAGAGATTCTTACCCAAATTTTTGGAGAAAAAATTTGAAACTGCAATGGAAGTGTTCCCAAAACTCCAAGAAAACAAGACTGAAGAAAAAAATTCCTCAATGTTTGTCATTTAAGGGAAATCTCCTGATTTTATGATTAACTCAGCAATCTCTGCAACTTTGCACATGAAATGCTATTTTATAAAATTAAAATTAAAAAATCATAATTTATTTATTATTATTAATATCATTATTATTATTTATACTTGCTCCCGGTGTACACTCCCAGCTACCAACCTTAAGCTCTTCCAAGTCAGGCCTCTCCATGTTGACCACCGCCGCGAGCAGCTGGTCCTCCAAGCCGTCTCGCGTGACGGTGAAGTTGATGAGGGTGCACTGTGCCTGCAGCTCGGGTTGGAAATGGGGGTTTGCCAGCTTCGTGTGGAGGATGAGACGGAAAGCAGGGTTGAAGTCACACTCCTTGTCCCCAATCTTAATGTACCTGAAATTGGAGCAAAAGGGGCATGAGAGCACATCTCTTCCAGGACATTTCGCCCAAAGACAAATGGTGGTATCAGTCAATGGCATTTACCATCATGAGACTTTGCACTATTCATACAGAAATCATTATTAAAGCAGAAAGTATTTAAAATTGGACACCCCTGAATCACTTCTGATTCAGGATAAAAACACCAGACAGATGGTCCTGAATTTTAGACCCTATCTGAGAAGGCTCACAGTTTCCAGCGGTAGGATGGCCAGGTCAACCATGAACTCTCCTTGTTTTTTACAGAGGCTGTATTCTAGCTGAAGTTGGAGGTACATGGAGGAAAAGTGTCTCAGCATCAAGTTTGTAATCAGCCACAGCTAAAATCGCCTAGTCTGTTGGCTCAGGTCAGGCCAACTCTGTGGTCACACTGAGCTTGAGCAGTGAAGCCAGACTAGGAGAGCGGCTGGTTGCCATTCCTGGGAGGTAACACCACTCAGGAAAATCCAGCCTTGTCCTGTTCTGCATTTCTGACATCAAGTCTAAAACTTACAGAGACCCCAGGAATCAACATAGTTTGAACCCAAGTTCAGTAAATCCCACGGGAATCAGAGGGAAAGAGAAACTGGAAATGCTTTCAGGGGTGCAGTTGGACTGTGATGGCAACAGTGGTGTTATCATGGGAATTTGAACACACTTTCCAGTTAAACATCAGCTCACTAAGCATCCTCTTGGCCACCTAAATTGCTTTTGCAGCTGTGAAACGGAGGCAGAGAGAAATCACACAGCACACGCAGCTCACAGCAGCACCCAGAAATACTGCTGAGAGCCCCAACTTCAAAAACCCATCCTGCTCTGGGACTACCAGCAACTATCTGTAGGATCTGGGCTCATGTCCTGCAAAACACGAAACCCATGAGCTTTTTATTTGATTTATGACTTATTTTCCCTTTCTCAAGAAACGTGTGATCTCACGGGGAGTATTGAGAGCGGAGACATGCAGTCCCAAAACGGGATGACTGAGTTTTTCACTGTAGGGGGACTCAGGAGTCTCACCACCTCTGCTGTATCCTCATCTCTGCTTTCCAACATTTCAATCCCCTTCACTGGGACCATCATTTCCTCCAAAGTGATCCTTCCCCTCCATCCTGGAGCTGAACCCACAACTAGCCACCCTTCTCATGATGTTTTCTCCTGTAAATTCTCCAGACAGCTTGCCTTTCCCAGCAATTTACATCATCCTAGGATATTTTAGGCAAGTACAGAAATGATCCTCAAAGAACTTCAGGAACGTGAAAGGCAGACCTTAACAGGCTTTTTGTTATTTACTGCCCAAAGCCAAAAAGCAGGACTGCACGGCGAGGCACAGAGGTCAGCCCATGCCGGGCTCCCGCAAGCAGTGAAGATGTGGGCAGCAGAGACTTTTAAAAGGCTGAACAACACGCAACCTTCTCAAGGCCAACGACTCCACTCTGCAAAAGCCAGTGAAACAACAACAAAAGAGTCCCTGAATTAAGCTTAGCGCTGAGCATAAGGTTTTATTTGTTGCCGTTATCTGAGTACACATCAAAAATGTGCTGCTTTTACTTTACAAACAGAAAGAAAGAAAAAGTGAATTCCCTTGCTGCTCCTCTCGCTGACGTCCTCTGGGCCGGAGGGTTATCAGGAGCTGCCATGAAGAACTTGACCTCATTAAGAAACATTTATATGTTCTTAATGCTTACACCTGCAGCTGTATTCATAAGCGGTGCATAGTGTTTGCTAAAATTCAAGGTTACTTTTCTTTCACAACAGCAATAGCTATTTTGGAAATAATTCAGTGCCAGGATAGCCAATTACAGACACCAAGGTCACTACACAAACGGAGAATTATAGGTCTCTCTTTTACATGAGGTTTGAATGGCACTGTCCAACAAAATGAAAAATCTAGGTTTATTTCAAAGCCATCCTATGACTGAATTGCCTGTGATTGCCTGATTTACAATGCTCTCACTTCTGAAGGCAGGATGTTAGTGCTGCCGTACACAAAAAGCCACAATTTGAGGTCAGGAGCAGAAAGCACAACAGCACAAAGAACCCATTCCCACATGCCATTAAACCTCCCGGGAGCTCACCTTCCTTTCTTGATTGTTTCTCGCCCCAGTAACGGCCCCAAAACTGGATCCACGGATTCCTCCAGGTTTTCAATCAAAACCAATTCTCCTGCAGCCAGGGCTCGTTCCATCGTGTCCAGATACCTGTGGGAAACAGCACTGGTGTGCGTCACAGCAAGGCTGGCTGGATGTTTTGCAGCACGGAGGGGGCAAGGGGGACGGAGCGGTGCTCCACGCTGCGATGGCAGCTGCACGCACATGCCCGCAGTTGCGAGAGAGAAAAAGGGGTAAGATGGTGTCAACATATGTTGCAGAAAGGGGCACTGGTAGAGTCTTGGCTGTCGAACAAAGACAATCAGGTCTCAGACCTCCCAAGGACAAACATAAAAACTGTTTTAATTTTCCCAAGAAAAGATGATGGGCGCCAGTGAACAAAGATGGGACAGCTTGGGGTTATTTTTAGCAAATGCTTTGTTTCTCCCAGAACCCACTGGTGCAGGTAAACTTGCATAAAAGCAAGAAAGAAAAGCAAGTTTCAGATTTGTTTTGCCCAGGGTTTAGGGTCATGCTTAGGACAGCTTCCTTCCTCACAAGGGAATTGGACTCCTCTGCCCAGTGCCTAACTGGGAATGCGACGCTCCGCATTGAGATGCTTTGTGTCGGGCAGGGCAGGGTCAAGCGCTTCTGCTCCCTCCTTCAGGGCTGCTCTGCACTACACGCAACTTGCTTCTCTGCAAAGAGGAGAGAAGGGCCCTGGGCAGGCGGTAAGGATGCTCCGGGTGCCGTTACACCGTCACTGCTGCACTAATCACTCCAGCTAACTCCAATGGCTAAAGTTTAGGTTCCTTGTCTAAGCTAGAGTGTCTGGGACCTCAGGAGGCAATACAAAGATCTAAGACATGAAGTTCAGAGTGACCTTTAGGCCTGGCCTTTAAAGGAATATCTTGACACAATGCAAACTCCAGCCTTGATTGGCAGCCCCAATTTTTCTAAGCCCAGGAATATTTTATTTACAAAAAACAGTCAGAAAGAATGAGAACAGCTGACCTCAAAGCTCTCAAATGGCCCATTCCTGAAGGAGAGAGGGGTGTGGGTTTAAACCTCTTAAAGCAGTTGAAAGCAAAGAAGTACCATTTCCCAGATGATGAAACACTCCCTTCTTTACTGTAATGTGGCAGTGAAACATGCTTTTAGCCAACAGCCCTGAGACATCACAGCAACACACTGAACTCCCCTCTCAGAGTACCTGCCAGCCTCGTGCAGGGCTGGGGAGGAAGGCAGGGGAAAAAGAGATGCTGTGTTTGCACAGCAAGCTGTAACAGCAGCATATGAATGTCACAGGATCTGTTCCTCTTGTTCCATCCTGGAGGTCTGTATTTAGGTGCCTCCTCTGCGATCCTTACTTTTCCCCAGACTGCTTTGAATAACCACAAGGCATGGTGACCAGGATGGCCAGAAAACAGAAATAAGCTCTAATGAAAAATGAGCTGTATTTTCATCCTACACAAGATCAAATCTCATAACTACTTCTTATTCTCTACAAGGAGAGCATAGGAGGCATCAGCAGAACAACCTGGGCAACCTCATGCCATCTCCAAATCTGCAGGAATTTGCAAGCACCAAGCTTGAGTCACTCTCGTCTGTTACCAATGCTTTGCTCTGTATTAAAAAAAAAGTAATATCTCAGGGCTCACACCCAAGCGGGGATTTGACTCTGGGTCTGGTCCATTCCAGCTGGGGCTCCTCACTAGTGGGTAGAAATAGGTGCAAACTGAGACAGCAGAAGACTGGTCTGTGCACCGACCAGGAGCCAGGAGCAGAAAAGCCTTCTCATAAAAGATTTAGCCAGAATGATGCGGAGGTACTGCAATGAGAACCTCCTAGCTGGTGCCAGCATGGAAGCAGTTAGCCCAGCTGGTCTTCAGGGCATGGTGGCCCTCACGACTGCTCCACCCTCCAATGCCCAGGCCCCTGCTCTTCTTCCCAAATGTGGGAAGCCCTATTCACCCTCCTGGGTGAAACTTCATCATGACACAACACACAAGACGAGCCTGATGGAGGATGCCACAGCCCTACGTGTAGCTCAGCCTCCAGCACGTAGCTCTCCATTCTCAGTTTCAGAGGAGTTTCTATGGTAACTGAGCCAAGCACTAAACAGATCCTCCATTTAATGAGAAATCTCTGTCATTTTGGTAATGAATAAGCAGCTAATGCGCAAATACATTTGAGAGTTTTCCTCAATGTAATTGGCTCAGATGGCTTGAGTTAAATATGCACTGTTCATCAAATACGATAGGCAGATAGCCATTAATCGGTATTATTATGTGATAAGGCTGATGTTTACCCCTTCTGCCCAATTCGGATCACTCGGAGGTCTTCGCCATACTTTGCTTTGATCCATTTGATACCCTGCAGCTGGGGATCTACCATGAGGGGCCAGCGCTCGCAGTTGGTGAGGATGGTGGCATTTTCGGTGGACATCCGATCAGCCGGCAGGCCCTCGTTCTGCCAAGCCGCGACATCCGCATCATCTGTCAGCATGGTCAGAGGATCGAGGGACGGCGTTACAGGGATTGGCACCTGGGAGGAGAGGAGAAATGCTTTCTAGTGTGTCAGCAAAAAACAGCGAGTGTGACTTGAGACCTACACTAGAGATGAGCAAGGAAAACCTTTCTAGAAAAGTTAGCTTAATTAACAACTGATAAGTCATATTTAACTGTGGCTTCCCATTCTACAGGATAATTTTGATCTAGCATTAAGTGTTATGAATGAATGCAAATTATGCAGGCATCCCAAAGATTTTTGCCTGCAGAGCACTAAGCACTGCGAACGGCCGCTGCCAGGCCAAGCAGGCTCAGATCCCACTCTGCCGTGTACAAGCTCTCTGAGACGACAGCGTGGAAGAATATCATTAACACCCTCGTCTGCCCACTGTTGTGTTGCAAAACAGCATTAGCAGCTCCAGAAACTGTTCTCTGACACAGAAGGCCATTTCTGGGTGTAACCACCAGAAAGTTATCTGTGCCAGTTATCCGAGTAGAACAGGCCTTTAATTTTCCATTAGAAATACAGGCATTTCCTTGACATTTCTAAGCATGAGTCAGGTCATTTCTGGAACAATATTGTCTTTCTTAACTAAATTCTTGTCTCACTATTAAGAAATGCAGAACGGTGTTTTTTCCTCTCTCCCATCCTAAGGAACTTTCTGATTTTCCCAGCATATTTATTTGGGCATCATTGCCCTGTTGTCACCTTATTTAAAAGCTTCTTGGCATTTCACCAGGATTTATAACATGCAGTTACCACACTGATGTGCAAATACTCAATCCTGTGGGAGACCAAGCACTTGCATCTACTGATGTATGAGTGGACCTGGTAAAAATTAGTGAATTATTAAGCAAGTTTGAAGCAAGACAGTCTCCATCTGGTCCAGAGAGCATGACATGGGTGAAACCAGCTGAGAGGCATGGCCAACATGAACAGAGCTTGTGTCAAGCATGAAGGACCATCTGGTGTTTTTCCAAGCCTACCAGAGAGCTGGCAGTGAGCTCTGCCTGCTCCAAGCAATCCCTTCTCCATATCACCTCCCTCCTTCTAGGCCATCCCTGACTCCTGGTTAAAACTGCAGAGCATTGGCACTGGGCTCCGTGTTTGGGTTGCTGCTTTGGGAATTGTCCTCTGTACATGGAGGAATCAGGTCTCCTGCATGAAGCAAGGACACCACGTCTTCCCCAGAGAGGAAGGAGTAAATCAAGTGTAGCTAAGTCCTGCTCCTCAAGCCTCAAGACACAGGGATGTCCCTCATTTCGGGGATCCCCTCACTTGGGGACATCAGAATTTATGGCCATGTTAATCCCAGTAACAAATGCTTTTTGGCAAAATCAGGGCTTACTTTTAGTTGGTGCAAATACGGCTTCCAGACTCCATCCAGGAGGTCCTGACGGTATTTCTTGGAGAAGTATCCCAGGTAGGAGACAAAGGCTGTAATCAGCAAGACATCTCCACACAAGGTGCTCTGTTGCTGTTTCAAGTTCTTCACGGCTTCAGCCCATCTCACGTTCTCACAGGTGAGTCCCCCAACCTACAATTTCCCATGTCAAATTGATCATTACAGTGACTTGATCGTTATTAGGCAATATCTCAGGATCTGGCCATGTCCACACCCTGTCCCTGAATTCAATTGCCACTTGCTAAAGTTTGAAACCTGGGGTTGGGAAATATTTCAACTGTTACTTTACTAACACCCCCACCCCGATCAGTGACAGACTGGCCCTGCAGTCAAATACCAGCTGTCTGCTCCAAAACTCCTCTAAAATCCTCAAGGGAGGATCCATCACCTCCCCAGCAGGAATTCACATAAAGTTATCTGCATAAGGATTTCTGAGGCAGCCCATCAGCTGTTAATCACCTTAATGCCACAGATTCACACCTCGTTACACCCTCTCTCACACAAAACACTCCAACAACCACAACCTTCAGCTATTTCACACAATTTATTATAACCCCAAGTAAAGGGGATTTTGATCACAACCCCCTTGTGTCTACATATGCCTTTCCCTTAAGGCTCTGTCCAGAAAACACTTCATCGCAGACATTTTTGATGAGCATCCAATGTACAAACAGTCCAACTGGGGACTTACCAGCCTTGAAAGGGGTACAGTATTTCCTTGTAAAATAAGATCTTTCTACATACAAGGACAACTTCTTTGACCATTGGTACTTTTTGGGGTACCATCAGTCCCTCATTCCTGAAGTCTTGTGATTGTAAGAGATATCCTGACCTCTTCCGTTTTTGAAGAAGAAAACTTTAGCAACTGAGAAACACAGCTTGGAAACACGCATGGAATACATCCTTCAGGTCCACACGCCAGAAGAACCCAAAACACTTTTAAGTTGGTCTCATGGATTTGAGTTTGAGAATGCCAAAGCTTACGGTCAAATTCACAATGACTCTCCTGTCCTCAAGGTGCTCTGAAAACACCCATATAATTTACAAATCCCCTCTATTTGCAGGCCTCTGTTGCCAGGGCCAGCCAGCACTATCTATTTTTCTTCTTCACTGTACAGTCCACATGAGCTTAAGGTTATTTCTCATATTTCTCATTTCTATTAAAAAATCTATATCCTTCTCTTTTGCAAACCTCCCCAAATAAGGGGTGCTGCAAATGTGACTAATACAACATTGTTTCCTTCTTCCAGGTCACTGTTAAATGTTAAACAGCATGAGCTCTATGAGCCCTATGAACATCCTGAATAATTCATTCCCCTAAACTGGGTTATTCTGCCATCTTCAACTGATATGCAGACTGCAGGTCCCCAAGATGGGAAGGCACCACCTGATCCTCACTGAATTTCACCGCCACACATTCCAACTTGACCAAGTCCTATTTCTAGTAGAATCTTGTTACCTTTTGAGGGTTAGAAGCCACCTTATGATTTACAACACAAATTTACTCATGGCCAGTTTATGCCATTCGTTTTCATGCAGACACCGTCCCCCAGCTCAAACAGCTCTCCTCTCACCCTCGTGTGTACCTCCAGATGCTTTTATAACCAGCCAGTAATTTCTAGGGAATATGCTCTGCTTGGCCAAGCAAAAGAAGTTGATCTAGTTCCCCTCTGAAATACCACAACCACAGGAACAGCTCTGCCAGGCCAGACCCAAGGTCCACCTCCTTCAGCATCCTGTCTGCTGACAGCACCCCTAGCAGATGACTTGGGAAGGCTATACAAACGAGCACCTGGTAAGAAATCCTGACATAATCTCCCAGCTTCCCATGACTGGAAGTTTAAGGACCTTCTAAAACAGAGCTTCTATCTTTGTGCTTAATAGCCACTGAGGATTTCTTCTTTCATGGCTGAGTCTAAGCTGCCAATCTTTTGGCACCTACCGCATCCTGTGGCCAGAAGATATGCAGTTTAGCTATGCTTTCTGTAAAAAAAGTACATCCTTTACATCCTTTGATGTGCTGCCTGACCTTTTCAATTGCTAAAACCTGTTCACACAGTGGAAAAACAGCAAACGATCATGCTCACGTCACCTTCTCCATACCACTCCTGATTTCAAGCCCTTGATATCCCCTCTGCTGTCTCCTTTTGAGGTTGAAGAGCTTTAGCCTATTCAATAATTCCTCACATAGAAAAAGCCTTTTGATTGTCCTTGCAATCTTTATCTTTACCAAATGATGTAATCTTTATTATCCGATTTCTTTTTATTGTTACCTTCTCTGCACCATTTCCCATTCTACTACATCCTTTGAGGTACAGCAGAGGGGGCGGAGGTACAGCTGCAGATTCAAGATTTATTTAGGATGTATTTGTATAGTGAGATTGTGATTTTTCTCTATTTTGTTCTCTTTTCTTTTCCTAATAAACCCTAACATTCAATTTTGGCTTGGGTTTTCAGTTTGTTGAGGGTTTTTTTGCTTCTGGGAGCACAGAGCTCACATACTCACAGAACTCTTAACTCCATCATTTCATTCCTGAATGATAATAACTAGCTCAGCATCACTTACGAAGCGTGTAAAGTAAAACCTGCTTTTTCCAATACGCATTACACTATATTTATCTACCTGGCATTTCATACCTCCATCACTTGGTATCATTTTTACAATTCTTTATAGACAGTCTTCATCATTACTGTATTTGTATTACTGAGAAACTCTGCGACCTGCTTACACACCATCTCATGCAGATTATTTATGATTATTCTTATGAACCAAAGAACTAACAGACATCTGCAACAATACCTTTGATGGCCTTTCTGCCTTGACAAATCTGCCCCTATGCATCAGTGAAAACTGCCTTCTGAGCAGTCTGACTCCTTCCAGGAGTGGCAAGAGAGGTCGCAGATTTTTCTTCGCCCCATTCTGCCTCAGAGCTGTCCCTAAACCTGTTTCAGTTGAGTTACTCTTTCATGAACATGAACCTCCATCCTACTCGTAAAGCTGCAGAGAAGCTTTCCCCTGTGCCTTTTGCTGATCTCAGGGTGTGCTGATATTCCCTTAGCCTTGCTAGGAAGCCTGCTTTTGATACGATTAGGTACACATCCGCCTTTCTTAGGGCTACACAACGTCTAGGGCAAAGCCTGAACAAATAGATTCAAGTGCCCCTCACTGGTTGCTGGCAATGTGCCCTGGTTTAGAGACAAACAATCTGTTATAAATCCATGGTTACATGGCTGCATCTTGTATTACTGAATTTCATTCCATTCCTGTGGTTCCCATATCGAGACCATCAAGTTATTTCAACTGCACTCATGTTTCCTCTCTATCTATTAGGTCTATGGGACCTGACAAGATCCATCCCAGAGTCCTAAGGGAATTGGCTGATGTAGTTGCCAAGCCACTCTTCACGATACTTGAAAAGTCCGGGCAGTCAGGTGAAGTCCCTGGTGACTGCAAAATGGGAAGCATTGCACCCATTTTTAAAAAGGTTAAAAAGGAGGACCCTGCAAACCACTGACCTGTCAGCCTCACCTCTGTGCCTGGGAAGATCATGGAACAGATCCTCCTAGAAGCTATGCTGAGGCACATGAAGGACAGGGAGGTGATCGGAGACAGCCAGCATGGCAAGTCCTGCCTGACCAACCTAGTGGCCTTCTACAATGGAGTGATTATATCAGTGAACAAGGGAAGAGTTATGGATGTCATCCCTCTGGACTTCTGTAAGGCCTTTGACACCACTCCCCACAACATTCTTCTCTCTAAATTGGAGAGATATGGATTTCATGGGTGGACTGTTCAGTGGATGAGGAATTGGTTGCATGGTTGCATCCAGGGGGGCAGTGGTCAACGTCTTGATGTCCACATGGACACTGGTGACAAGTGGTGTCCCTCAGGGGTCCGTATTGGGACCAGTACCGTTTAATGTCTTCATCAATGACATGAACCCAAGTGCACCCTCAGCAAACTTGCAGATGACACCAAGCTGAGTGGGGTGGTTGACATGCCTGAGGAACAGGATGCCATCCAGAGGGATCTGAGCAAGCTCAAGTAGTGGGCCTGTGTGAACCTATGAGGTTCAACAAGGCCACATGCAAGGTCCTGCACCATGGTCAGGACAACCTCCAGTATCAATATAGGCTGGGGGATGAAGGGACTGAGAGCAGCCCTGCCAAGTAGGACTTGAGGGTGCTGGTAGACATTTGCTGGACTCCAGCTGAAGTTGGACAGACCCTGGTCTCAGCCTGCATGTCTGTTCTTATGCAATCCTACTTGTTGAAAAAGAAACAAATTACTACTTTAAAGATACCGATTATTTCTAAGGATCGTACCTAAATTACCCTTAATCTTGATTCCAGTAACAGTGCATACAAGTCCGCTTCCTCCATCTTTCCATTGTAGCTTTTATACGTGAAGTACCTGCAATCTTTGGTCCAGTCTTGAGGTGAATTCTCATAGTACTCCCATAGCCTCTAAGACCAAGAAGACTTTATTGATCTGATTTCCCTAATACTTATAGACTCTGTGCATACTCCTGACTAATTTCTTGAGGTGGGGACCTGAGGTCTTCTCCTTTTCTTGGGTCACACACTACTGCCAGTTTTAGTACCTTTAAGAAATCCCAGGTGTTTTCCACCTCAGATCCTAGAAGTCATTGGAATTCTTTTTATTCAGCAAGTAGCAAATTAAAAGCCACCTGACTTGATTACCTGTAGCTCTTTGATAATGAGGGATAGTGAACAACCATTCCCTATTCACTTTCTGCATGCTATTCACGATTTTATAGGCTTCTGTCACATCTAACCCTATACAGTCTCTTTTCCAAAATGAAGAGTCCTAATCTGTTTCCTCTCTTCACATATGGAAGGTGTTGCGTACATTTTTGTACCTTTTCTAGGTCACCTACAGCCTCCTGAGATGGGGTAGCCCGACTGTATTCACCATGCAAGATGCAGGCACACCATAGATCTGGACTGATACAACGACCGTTTAACTTCTGCTTCCTGGTTTTTCCCTGCCCGTTTGTAATATTCAATTTGTCTTTCTTCCTCCAGTCCAGTACCACTCTGCTCTTTCTGAGAGCTCTCTGCAATGACTCCAAGAGCTCTTCTGTGAGTGATAATCGTGCAATTAGGACCCATCAATATAAATGCATGATTACAGTTCATTTTCCCTGCATGCATTATTTTGCATTTGTCATCACTAAATTTCATCTGCCACATTAGCACATATCCACTTGCAGATACCACCCATCAGCCATCCTCCCTTTTCTGATGCACAGATCTCTAGGCATTCCCTGGTCCCTGTGCCTTGGATCCTGCAGCATCTTCCTTAGGTCTTCTAAAGTTCGTGAGATGCCAAACTAAAATCAAGGCACTGTAAAAGTTTGGCTTGCCTTCATCCTCCTGCTTTGTTTTTAGTCCAAAGCAACACTATCTATGTTCAGTTCGGTGTGTTCTTCATACAAATGTGTTTATTTCAAAGTCTGGGAACTTATTGCTGCCCACAGTCACAGAGGTGACAAATCTTGGATGTCAAATAAATTGCACATCAGTAAGGGCTGTCAGGATCTATTCCTAGATGAAAGCCAGAGATGACACAGAAGACGGTGTGCATTGCACAACAGTAAGCTGGCATGCAAGTAGTTCCTTGCATACGCTGCAAAAGCAACCAATTTTTGACAGCAGTAGTAGCAAGCTGTGCTTTCTAACCAGGTCTTTGAAGACAGCTAGTGGAACTGGCACTGACATAACTTGTTCTTGTCTGCATTTACAGCTGACTGTGTTCAGTGCTCCCTCAGCTATGACGCCTGCTAGCAGCTCCTCGCAGCAGCAGCCCTGCCCTGCAAGCACCCAAGACACACAGTGCTTTGAGGAACCCAACAGAGTCTCGATTCGAGTTGTTCCCAGGCCACAGGGTGGAGAGGAGGTGTAACCAACGTGGCCTGGGACTCGGTGTCCCTGCTCCTTCCAGCACTGCTCTCCATCTTATGGCAAGCGGGATAAGATTTTTCCACTAAATAAAAGCTCATCTAAGTGAATGGATTCTCTATTAAACCACAACACAAACGCTGCAGCTCATATCCCAGCCGCAGGCAGACAGCTGATTTCCCAGGGAGTGAGTGCTTCTCTCCTCCTCTCCCAAGGACTCACATTGAACTCTAATATTTCCACCAGCAGAAACAATACCAGCCTTGAGCAAACTTTTAAATCATCCCTGATCCTGATAATTCCCACTGTTTTCCATATGATCCACAGTAAGGAAAGACCCTGGGATGCATTAGGAGGAGTGTGGTCAGCAGGTCTAGGGAGGTTCTCCTTCCCCTCTACTCTGCCCTAGTGAGGCCCCATCTGGAGTACTCTGGACAGTTCTGGGCTCCCCACTTCAAGAAAGATAAGGAGCTGCTGGAGAGTGTCCAGCGGTGGGCTATGAGGATGATGAGGGGACTGGAGCATCTCTCCTATAAGGAGAGGCTGAAGGAGCTGGGCTTGTTCAGCCTGGAGAAGAGAAGGCTGAGAGGGGACCTTAGAAATGCCTCTAAATATCTGCAGGGTGGGGGTCAGGAGGATGGGGCCAAGCTCTTTTCAGTGGTGCCCAGCAACAGGACAAGGGGCAACGGGCACAAACTGAAGCCGAGGAAGTTCCAGCTGAACACAAGAAAGAACTTCTTCCCTCTGAGGGTGACGGAGCCCTGGCCCAGGCTGCCAAGGGAGGCTGTGGAGTCTCCTTCTCTGGAGATATTCCAGACCCGCCTGGACGCGGTGCTGTGCAGCCTGCTGTAGGTGACCCTGCTTGGTCAGGGGGTTGGGCTGGGTGACCCACAGAGGTCCCTTCCAACCCCCACCATTCTGTGATTCTGTTTGCTTCCCTGGGAGACTTGGAACCCAGTCACCTAAACAGTCTCATTTTAAGTATATTCAAGAGACTGAAACAACTACAGGAGCGGCCAACCTCACCCACTGGTGCCCAGGCAGAGCCATGCGTGGTTTCTCCAATTCGCACACCACCAAATAAGAGCAGGGTAGGAAAACCAGTCTGTGCACAACCCCTTCCCAGTTGCTTTAATGGTTTCAAGATTTCAAAGTTTGCTGCTGTGGTTCTCCTGAAGCATGGACAGGGACAGCTTTCTTTCCAAAACTGGTCACCAGTGCATCCAAAGCATTCCAAGAGCAACGAAACAGGAAGGCTTTGAAGCTGAGGCAGTTAAACTGCTATACAAAACCAGTCACGAGACTGCCCAGACAATGAAAAACATGCCAAGGTATTTAACAGCTAAGGGTACAGTCCAGCACCGGCAAGGCACAGGAGCAAGGACAGCTGGCAAGCAGGTGCTGACCTGAGCAGTGCCAGTTAACCAGAAGATGCAGAACACGCTTAAAAGCAAACACATTCCTGTTGCTTCACTGAAATTATACTGCCCGTGCCACGGACTCAGTACCATCAGACCATAGACTAAGGCATACATCGTCACAAAAAACCACCACTGCAACTGGAGAAGGCTTTCTAACAATTGCTTCCAATGTCTTCTCGTGATTTCAGAATCAAAATATTTTCTTTTAAAGAAAATTATTAAACTTTAAAAAACATGTAGGAACATACATCATAAGTGACGATCTATCTATCTTGTTAAAATATTTGCTTGTTTTGTTTTTCAAGGGTAATTTTGTTAAGATAGTTAAGCAAAAACCCCCCACAAAACTCCACACTTTTTCCTTATCACAATATCGCAGCTGTATTTGAATGAAGATTCATGTTTTAAGCCAAGAATTCACGTGCTAAGCACGCACCTTTAAGAAACCTTGTTCTGTTTGTTACAGGGGTACTACTGGAGGGGGAACTGAGCTCTACTGAGTGTAAAACACACACCTGCACACACGCATATACTCCTATGACAAGAACCGAAGCCAACATTTCTATGTTTCTTTTTCACGAAACATTTTCTTCTCGTATTTTGTGTTTAGTGACTCGTACGTGACTCAGAGCCACCTTCACGTCACACGTCAAACAGGATGTTGTTCGGCTGTGGAAAGGCGTCGGGAGATATTCATCCCGCAGAATCTCCCCAGAAACATAAACGGCTCTTTCACATGAAAAAGCTACTTTCCTGTTTTAATTCAAGGCTTTGGAAGCATTCTGCGAGATATAACCTGAAGAACATGAAAACACAGAGACCCTTCAGTGGTTGCATAAAAAAGATCTGAACCAGTACAGGAAGGGACTTCTCTGCTGTTTGTCTTTGACCCCTTATACCTGAGTACAGCACAGTCCTGCCTGCATTGCCTGCAGAGCAGCTGCCTGTGCTACAGCAGTGCTGCACTCCTGATTTCCAAAGCAGGCACGCAGAGATGAAAGATGGAAGATTTTTTTAGACGTTTCCCAGTACCTCAGCACGCGGCAGGTGAACGGTGCAGTCTGGGAGCACTTTGATGCCCCACTAAATGCAGCCTTTCTCATGTGCCCACGAAAACCCACCCGAAACCTAAACAGCTCTGAAAATCCAGGCTAAAGCAATTTGCTGAAGGTCACCTAAGAAGGTTTGAGAGTACGAAATGCAGAACTGAGAACAACTCTCCACATCCAAAGCAAAAAGCTTAAACCCCAGAGCAAAAAGCTTAACCATTTGGCTTTTATATTTATCGCTGCATACTACATTGGGGTAGATACAAACAGACACTTTACATACAAATTACAACCCAACACAGCCATGATCTGATAAAAGAAGCAGAGAAACCTGCATCCAGCATCAATTCTAGAAATACCTTTGTATTCTGACTTAGCTGCCAGCAGTCCCACCAGCAGAAGCAGCTTCAACAAGACAGAGACCAACCTCCATCCCTGAATACGTGCAGCCCGGGCAGGACGCTGTCCTGGAGGTACAGGCAGAGTCTCTTGGGAAAGAGAGTGGTTTGAACACAGCATCTCCGCTGCTCCTGGGAGGAAGGGCAGCACAGCAGCCTTTCTTTCAGTGCTGCTACAAGACCAGGCTGCACGCTCACAAGGAAGGGGCCGTGTGTTGCAGCGAGTTTTGCCAGGTCTCAGGCAGGAGCCATGTGCCGAGCTGCTTGGCAGTTGCGCACACGTCCCACACCCAGAACAGGGCAAGGCAGGCACTCTGCGCATCAAGAGCTGCAGCAGAAGTGATGTGGGAGTGAGCTGCCTAAGGCTGTACCCATACAAGTCCACACCTCTACCTGCATCTTCCCTGCAGGTCTAGCAAGGCAGATGTTTTAAAAACATGAAAAAACTGGGGCTCTCCACCCAGATGACATCAACGCTGCCTTCGTGTGCTAGAGGGTGGGCTTGAGTCAGCAGAGCCAGCTGCTAGAACTGGCTCCAAGCCCGCTGCCTGTCGGGGCAGGGCCCAAGCACGGGACAGCCTCCTGCAGCCCTGTTTCCTCTCCTGGAGGAAGAACTGGCTTGCTCCAAGCCAACGGTCAGTGCAGAAGCCAAAATACAAAGCCGTTAGGGCAAGTGCAGCACTGGATGTGAGCTGGGGCTCCTGCTAACAGGACAGTGTGAACAGAAACCACCATCTCTCAGTCTCTTATCTGCGAAGCAGTGACAAGGGCATTGCCCCCGCAGAGGACTGGGAGGCTGCGTGTTTTAAACGCACAACAGACTGACACATACCGATGGGCTGATAACAGGGACATGCGCTGGTTTTTTAGAGCTTTTCACTGTTAACGTTTTGTCACTTCAAAATGTGCAAAGGTACTGGCATATTCCTGCCTTTGTTTTCACAATACAATTTTTGAGTCATATAGTTTTGGCCCATCACTACTTGATCACACATTTAAGTAACAAACAGCAGACGAAAGCTGTGAAGAGAGTATAGCCAGTCTCTTTAAACATGAGCAGTGCCTACCCTGATGTATGCAAACAGCCAATGCAAAATCATTTTCATTACTGCAACTTGATGCAGCACAGGAAATGTATTCCAAAAAAATCAGAGGCTGTAACGTCCTGTGCGCACATGGTTCGCCTCTCAGCAGCACCTGATACCTCCCATTCATGCCATCAGAGTTGCATCTGCTGACACTCACCAGTCGATTTGCAAGAGCAATGGTACACGCTGTAGCTTCAGCTTCTTGCTGACATTTGAGTTTGTCTGAAGTGGCCTTCTCAAACTTGGCTGTCAGCTTTCCCAGGTTCTCGTTCAGGCGCTGCACAAGAACAAAAAAAAAAAAAAAAAAAAAA
>Ga0065711_1026325_pt1 | contig 78502 bp, 38 predicted proteins | sample Hoacrofraction12_FD_59098 | JGI IMG/M metagenome (GOLD analysis project Ga0065711, IMG submission 59098) | Hoatzin crop microbial communities from Cojedes, Venezuela - Epithelial fraction 12 v2 (version 2) | ecosystem: Host-associated > Birds > Digestive system > Esophagus > Crop | place...
GGGGAAGGAGAACCTCCCTCGACCTACTGGCCACACTCCTCCTAATGCATCCCAGGATCCCATTGGCCTTCTTGGCAACCAGGGCACACTGCTGGCTCATGGTCAACCTGTCGTCCACCAGGACACCCAGGTCCCTCTCCACAGAGCTGCTCTCCAGCAGGTGAGCCCTGAGCGTGTACTGATGCATGGGGTTGTTCCTCCCCAGGTGCAGGACCCTGCACTTGCCCTTGTTGAACCTCCTCAGGTTCACACTTCTTCACATATTCACTCTCTAAAAGATGTCTGAGGAGTGATGCTAGCTCTAGGTCAAGGCAAAACAGAGAATTGCCAAAGGCAACAAAGGGCATGTGGACTAATAGGTACTGTGAGGGGACAAGAAAAGAAAGAGCTTCGATATCCCGTTGGGTCTCCCACATGTCCCATTTTTGGTGGCAGCAGAAGCTGCAACACCATTTCACAAGGGATCTCCTTCGTGCTCACTGTCATTTTCTCTGCTGACATGTTTGATGACCTTGGCTGCCGTGGGGTATCCAGTTGCATGGATGACTTAAAAGCCTTGAGTCAGCTCTGGTGAGAGTAGTTGCATACAATTAGCCATCGTGGGGTGTGTAGGTAAATTGAGTGTTCCTGTAGATGAGTAGTAACCTCACTGCCCTATTAGAAGAATAAGGATGAAAAAGAGCTTAGTAAGCCCCAAAGCTAGTGAGGGGGACAATTGTTTTAATTTCTGACAGGTGGCCATTAAAATGTAGAAGGAGCAAAAGATCAAATGAGATTTTCAAAAGGACTAGTGGTTTAAGGATTCTTCGCCAAACTCCTTAAGTTACATTCCTTATTTAAATATAGCATATCGTGGCTTCCTTAAAATGCAGAACACTAAACCCTATGATTGCTTACTTTTGAAATATTTGACTGCTACCAGGGGGTCTGGTGAGGGAAATTAACTACACTTGTACAGTCTTCTGTGGCAGCATCTTTCAGGAGAAAATAAGCGGGGTGGCATTAAATTATAAAAAAGAAGACTATGCTTTTATTCTGCTGTTAAGTGGTGTGCCCTTAGCTATGACTGGAGATTAGTCACAGAACCACAGCAAGGGTGACTTTTTAAACCTCTGTTTTTAAGGGATCCTCAAAACTTTACTTGACAATACTGCAAGTTAAAAAAACCCATAAAATACAAAATCTACACTTTTGAGTTTGCATGCTGTTTCTTATGGTGATATTATTTTTAGGAAAATGTTACAGAAAGCATGATAACAAAGCCTAAAATTAGCTGGTGATTCTCCAAGGATCTACCACGCTTCTCCTATGGGACCTTTTACAGAATAAAGTGTGGCTCTTCCATTTGCCATTGTACTGGTTTCTGTTCTCCAGGTCCTAGAATAGCAGTTGTATGTGTATAGCGTATAGGCATTTTGATTTATTACTTTGGCTTAACAGGAAAACAAGGTACTGAGATAACCATTTGCATCCGTCTATAAGCATATCCACAAAATACGAATACTTACCACTTGAAGAGATACGTTCCTCCATTGCGCATTCCGCTAGCATAAGATGTATGAGTGGTGAGGAGTTAAAATCACATCTCCCCTAAACAGGTGTTCAAATTGTGATTTGAATTAACTGCTGTCTCTGACTTCTGGTCAGAAACCTAAGCCAGGAGTGATAGTTTGGGAAAAAAAACCTGAATACTCCCTCTAGGATTTTTGGGTAGGTTAGTAGGAACTGAAATTCTTGATGGCATGCTTCTGACTCTACATAACATTTACCTGCTCCTCTAAAGAACTTTTTTATTTCAGTTATGTCCGGATAAATTGGTCTAGGACAGTAAAAATGCATTAAAAGAGCCCCACATAAACATAACACAGCAGGAGTAATACATTTTTATACTTTCTAATCAAATATTGTGAGTGTCTGGGGGAAGAGCTTTTATCTTCTGTTAAATGCAGGACTTGGAACCAGCAATTCTGAGGTCTTCTTCCATCTTTGTCACTGACTTAACTGAAAAAGCTGGTGTTGGTTATATATGTGGTTACAGTGGCCATCTGCATTTATAAAATCCTGTACAGACATGACCCTTTATAATTCAAGCTACTGCCAACCCCAGTCAGTACTGAAGAGGTCCAGATCAATAAATATTGCCTACACTAGTGGTGTCTGCAGCTGGGCTTAGAAAGGCTTTTGTAGAAGACTTTCGTATCTCAGCCATGTTCCAGCTACCCAGAAAAAAAATTCACAACCTGCAGTGAGTGGCTGAGTTTCTGTCTGTCGTCTTCTTCTGCACCCTGTGGAAACTGGTGCTGGACTTTGCAATTCTCAGAATTTTTGGATGGAGTCTGTTCGGGTACTTCATGAGGAAACAAGTCGTTTTACTTTTTTTCCTAAGTGAAGAAATTCAGATTCATCTAATGTGCAAGAATGTGGACAGAAAAAAAAAAGATGCCAAATCCTACCTTAGCTATGCAGGATGAGTTATCTCACTTTACAGGCAAGCAGTCTAACAGAGTGACTTGCCTGGGGATCAGCAGTGAGTTTGTGTCGACACCGTGTCTCCTGAACGACTTGAGTTGCAAGATTATCCTTCACCAATGCCGGCTGTCATTTTAATATGGAGAGCTATCTTATTTTTTAAGATACTTGGATGATTCATGCTAATGTGAAAAAGAATTAACTTCAACAGACAAAATACATTCCTTCCAAATGATTGAAAGCATATTTACACTGAGTAAACTATCTTTGTATCTGGAAAGACTGTTTTCCTGTCATTAACTTCTTTGTATAAATTAGAATCGTCATGTGCTGTGGCAATGCTTCCTGTATCATATCTCTATTATAGCAGGACAATAAAAAATAAATTTTAGTAACTCTTTCCAGTAGCAAACTAAAATTCTGTTGAGATTTTTCCAGTAAGATCAGGGTCAAATCCTTGGAGAGGCTGAGCAGCTGGGACTTCTGTGGCTCCACAGCTGAGCACCATCTTACTTTGGAGCCCCGAATTTTACATAGTAAATGATCTAATCACCTACCAGGGTTTAGAACTATCACAAGTTAATAACAGCACTGCAGCCATAGCTGCAAAATATTACACAATAAAACAAAATAAATGGAAATAATCTCTCATGAGTGCCAATAATTTAGATTTACAGGGTAATCCATAGGCATTGCAACTCCTAACAGATTGCCAAAATGCTGTTTGGAGACTTCTATTTCAAATCTAGTACATTTTATTATCATTTCGAAGGCTAGGAAATTGAGGAATAAATTAAAGAGCTAAAATGGGGAAAACAAACATTTACAGATTGGATTTAAACGTATGGAAGTGTGAAGCAAAACTCCCTCTTCTGAAAGGATGTCGTTAATGTTTAATTAGCTGAGTTGCAAACCGGAGCTTGGTCCCCAGCGTCCCCTTACCGAGGCGCGGCACGTAGCGCTCTCCCGCGAGAGCGGAGAGGCAGGCTTTGGTGGGCTGCTCTCGGGTGGCTTTGCTCATCAGCTGGTCTCAAGGCACTGCACAAAGTCACCATTGTGATTGTCACCACTGCAGACAGGGGACAGGCATCTTGCTTAGAGTTACCAAGCAAATCAAGGCGAGGATCTGCGTGGGGAACCAGACACTAGGTTGTGTTCCCTGTATTTCTGGAGGTGAGAGGAGGCCGGGCATTTTGAGTATCAGTTCATTTCTCTCACTGGCCGCTTGGTGCCAGAAATGAGAGCCCACTCTCACGAGCAGGCCCACCAATTAAATGGTCTCTGGGGTGCTTATGGATTTTTCCCCCGCGCTGTTAGCACAGAGGTAGAAAACAGTCTACTATCAGGATGAACTAGTCTGGACAGCCTGGTTTTGTCCAATAATGAGTTTTATGTAAGTTCTGCAGGGAAGAAGCAGAGGTTCATCTTTCTCCAGATGTCTGACTGATGTGCTGGGCGAACCTTCCCAGGGTGCAGCACATCTCTGCATAGCGAGCAAAGCCCAGGCTGGCCAACTCACCTTGCACACATGAATTTTAGTCTGTGCAAAGCTGAGTTCAGCTTGAAAGGTGATCTGGAAGTGACCACTGTGAGTTTCCTAGCTACACAGTCCTCTCATACACCACCCTTATTTCCAATAAGTTGCAATCAGCTTTCTTCTACTGTCCTATCGTTCTTTAGAGACTATCTTAGCTATAATCCTCCCCCATCAAATCCTTGTTCTTGGCTATTCATCTTCTCCCACTCCACAAATGCTGTGGCCCCCCTCTCTAAACTGAGTTATTTCTGAAGAAGCCTGGCTGAGGCATCCTGTTCTGCAGAAGGCATGTATAGCTTCAGCGTCGTGATAGGAATATAAACAGGCCCTTGTAATATTTATTTACCCCATATATTTTAATTCTGTTTTTCTAAATGTACTGATGTACAGCCTACAGTACAAATTCATTAAAGATAATGATATTGACCAAGTACAAGTATTTATGAATATCTTAGACAGTAAAAGGTAAGTGCATGCTGCATTCTACATTACCACAGCTGTGACAGCAGTTTATTCACCTGTGTCATCTATGTAACAGATAGTTGCATAGACCACAGTCTAAAAGTGAGCAGTGCAGCAGAATCTCAGGCAGCTGGATAAGTGCGAGGTCAGAAAATGCTATTTAATTTACAAAGTTGAAAAAAATTACCAGTGTTAGCGTTAAAAAACACAAAACTCTTCAATTAATTAGTCAGCACTCAAAAAAATCTGATTTTATGTACATGATGTACATTTCACTCCTGGTTTTCTATGTACAGAGTAGTTAGCGTTGCTATACCTGGATAGTTAGTTGTATCTAGATGCAATTTAGATATGAAATTTTGATACGATGCTGGAAGAAGACAAGTCAGAAAGCTGGAAAAATGTGCTAGCACAGAAACCAATACAATAGACAATCAGATCTCTAAAGCCAACAACAGGAAATAAAATGGAAATATAATAAACTTTAATAAATGTGAATTATACAATCTTATTAAGATGCCTTTTTGACTCTTCTACTAAGTAGAAATTGTTAGAATTTTTTTTTTCCAATGAAGGAATGAGATTAATAATAAAACTCATGCAAATTGGTTAATCATTCTCTTCGTAATGCTAATGGGCAGACTTAGAGGTGCTTTGGAGAGGGAAGAATCTTATTGTAGATAATCAAGCAAAAGGCTCCTAGAGCGCTGTACCAATATTATGTTGTTTTCAGTATAGAAAGTTACTGTAGTATCTCAGGTGTTCAGCTTTTTCAGCAAGAGATGATTTTTCACTGATTCAGTGAAGCATAGTAATTTCAACAAACACTTCACAAACAATAATTCAAAAGGCATCAAGCACTAAGTTTCATATTGCTTTAGAAATATTGACCAAACCTACCAGAATGCTATAATAAGTAAAATCTATTGCTCGAAGATACAGTTCATAAACAACTCCAGCCCTCTCTATGAGGCTTGAGTCAAATGCAGAGATTCCACACTGGGCAGGACAGAGCAGCTCTGCGTTTCATCAAAAGAACACCAGAACATACGAAATATGACCACGGCAATCAGTTTGGTCACTGAGCTGAACTTGCCCCATGTCTGCTGTGCTCGGCTGCACAGCTAATGCGTTTCCAAGCCTCAGTCATGGGGAGCAAAGCTGTCACTCTAAGGCTTCAGCAGGTCAGAGCGGTGGCACTCGTGCTTGACCTAAGCTCTGTGCTTTAGTGCTGAGGGCTACACGGCCTTCAGCGCTTTACGGCCTAGATATGATTTTAAGAAAATGATTAGATGATAACATACTTTGTAAATTTCAGATTTCATCTTGTATTCATATCTGCCTAAAGAAATCAGAACACTGCTTCCTGACCAGAAGTGTATAAAGTTAATAAACGTAGCTATTCAAAAAATGGTGTAGAAATAAGAGTTCTTTTATGAAAGTGACTGTATGATATATTCTAGTAAATCAATTTTTGTTTGTGCCAACATTTGAACTTATAATGGCTTCAAAAAAGAAAAACCAAGTAAGCTGAAAACAAAAATTTTGTCAATAACCTCTTCCAAAAGAAAGGCTACAGTATTCATCAACCCATGTATTTTTGTCAGAGAAAGTAAATTTTGGATACCTTTAAATCACCTAGATTAAAATACTCATATTGTAGCAGATCTTAAGCAAACAATCATTGACAAATTCCGGACTTTTTCTGAACTGAGGTCTGAAGATCAGACGCTGTGGATAGTACAACATAACAGCAGCTCCAGCAAAGAGAAAGGGAAAGAGTAAGAAAGCGAAAGAAACCACTAGAAGACACTGTAAATATGATGGAGCTTTCAGAATAAAGTCTTGCTTTTCTTTTGGTTATAACAACTGTCTGGGGAAAAAAATCTCTTCATTGTAGCATGGCAAATTGTATTAATATCAAAGCACAGAGTACTAAATCCAACAGGAAAGGTTAAAAAAATATATGATTAAAGAGAATCATAAAGAAGGGAAGACATGAAGGTCAGATATTTCCAGTTACTGACTGATTGGCTGGGTCAATGACAGTGATCATTAACTCCCAACAAGTGCCCTTCCTGTCGGCCTCTGTTACATAAAAATGAAATACGAAGCAACGTAGAGCAGAAGCTATTAGATGATCACATGTGGACGCTGGTCTCCAAAATACCGTGGCATTTACCGTGCTAAATGTGATACTAATGTTCTCGCTCTTACTTTCTCTCTAGTTTGCCCTCTTTTTTCCCCAATTCAGTCACAAAAGGCTGCACAGTAGTGTAAGAACATGCCACCAAATGTCTGGTGGCTGTCACTGTGCAAGATGAGAAGAAAGTCTGAGATTAGTCAAGTGATTAATCTTGTGTTAATAGATAACTGAGATGTGACGATTTTAAAAGCATGGACAAAAAGGTATAATTGGATATGGTAACTTTTGTACCAAACAGAAGAACTGCTGGGAAGCAGAAAAACAAGTAATTATAAAAAAAAAACCGATTAAGGAGATTTTTTTTTCCTGCTGGGTACAAGCACCTGGATGGCAGAGAGCCTAGAACTGGATTAGCTTTGAATTTTCTAAATTGTTTTCACGAGAGGAACTTTTTTGACCCATGTGAATCAGATAGAAAGCTTCTCAGAAACAAGGAAAATTAATTTATAAGAAACCTTGCCTCCTATATAGATGCTCAGGGATATGCCAACTGCTCAGTGCTGCTTAATTTTTTTTAAAGTCTCTTCCTGACTAGGTCAATGAGTTGCAGAGCCAAAATTCATGACCTTCAGCAAGGAATAAAACTGCAAATCTTGAAAAGAATGCATTCCTTCCTCATCTTTTAAGGTATTTGTTCAAAGCAAGCTTGACTGTTTAGAAATAAGTAAATAGCCACTTTCAAAATAAAAAAATTGCAAGAGACGTTTTTCTCCCTGCTGCTGCTGTTTTTACACAGAAAAGGATACAATTTTCCTAGTGCCATGTGTATTTTTTCAATTCAATGTTATATTTGACTGCTGAAATTTATTTTCTACGTGGGTAAAATATTTGGTTATAAACACCAGTTAAACTGATATGTGGTCACAATAAACTGCAGCAATTTTTTCCTCTTGTAGGAGGCTGAAGGATTGACAGCTGGAGAGACATTTTCGTGTGTCAGTATGAGGAGGGACGTTGAGCACTTTCTCTGGAGAGGGCTGATGCTACCTGTTCGTGTCCCACAAGTGTACCTCCTCTGTGCTACTGGGTGCAGCTGCTCAAGGCTGGAACTACACGAGCACCCCAATGCCTTTTCCAGTTATACAAAGTTCATTAGCGTCCATTAAGCTGTGCTGTTCCAGCTTCAATGTATCGATGTTAACAAAATATTAATGCTGGATTTGTGCTGTAGAGGGAAACTAAATCTCATTTGGAATACAAAGATGCAATGAAACACAGCCCGTCGCCCCCACCCCAGGTCCCAGGGGCTGATGGCAGGATCTTGGTAAGACCCGAGGTAGGCGGTGCAACTCTGACCTCTGCTAAAACATATCTGTGGAAATACATGTATTTAGAAGTGGCTGCCCCTCCTGCAAAGGGTTTTTGGTGTAGCACCGTAAAAGAACTGTGGAAGCTTTTAATGTGGCGATTCCCACCCCAGGAAGCTGAGCTTGCAGGGCACAGCTGCTGTACAAGCCCCCTCCAGCAGTGCTGAAAGACATGACCGAGAGGGGTAAGAGCAGACAAACCCACAGCCCCTCAGATGCCTTCCCTAGGGCAGCCACGTCTGCAGCAGCAGCAGCCCCAGACCAGGAGCTCAGAGCCTCCTTAACCCCATCCTCCCCAGGCTGAGCATGGTGGTTCTTCAGCAGATGCAGCTCCGCGAGATGGTTGCTGTTGAGAAGCTCTAGACCAGCCGCTGGGACTTTGACCTCCCCGTGGAAGGAAGGGCTGTCCAGTGAGGCCTTACTTTCCCTACCTGATGCTGCCGTGGGCTGTCGCTCACAGTGGAGTGAATTTGTCAGCAAAGCCACAGTGGGACCAAGAAGAAGTGTTTGGAAGAAAAAGATTGCTGAACAGCCAGTGCTGCCCTAGCTGGGCTGCAAATGGAGCCTGAAACCACGAGGGCACAACTTGCCTTCACGTTACGCATCTCTGACCCTGAAGCCCTGAGACAAACAGGATGTTGCTTAAATAGAGGAGTAATATGTAATACGCATTGATTTGGGAGGGAAGTTATTTGTTCAGCATTTCAGTGTACAGGCATATTGGTTCAGCAGGGAAAGGCTTGTGCTGTGCTTCCAAAATGCTCCCCAGGCTTTACCTAGAGGGTCATCACAAGAATAATTAGCTCCTGTGCCTGTTCGTCTGGAAAGGCAAGGGGTCCATACGGACACTACAGGTATAGAGGGCAACTGCTGTGTTAGAGAAACCACAAGCAGTGTGACTGACGAGAAAGACACGACTAGCCTTTGTGCTGATAAATGCAAGGTTTCTTGCAATTACAAGAGTTTTGTGGGTTTGGGTTTTTTTTCCTTTTTTGCTCAGATAAAGCATACACTGGGAAGGTTTGAATATTTAAATGAAATTGCTTCTCCATACTTCCTCTCTGTGAACAGCAATTAAATTTCCTGGCAGGAATACAAGTGATAAATATGAGTTGTGTTTTGCATGGTATTTATAGAAAAATATTTTTAATGTTTGTATTCACAGAAGAGAAAACCCTTTTAATAGTCACTCACATCCTCTCAGAAAGAAGAAACCACACCTTGTGGCCAACTCGTCACTTGAGTTTTGTAAAGTGTTTGATGCACAGGCAGCAGGTGAACAGCAGATAAAAAATTACTTCTGAGATTCTACTAATGACTGTGTCCATAAACAGCAGGAAAAAATTAATCAAGTACCTTTGTTATGAAACATTTTAGAGCAATTCCTTGGTTTTGAGGAAAAGCACATTCTAATGCCTTTGAAGACATGTATACATACGCATCAGTTAACAACAGGTACCCCCTATGGTACGATTCATACCATGCAATCTGAGTGTTCTTCATGCAAATAATTCACAATTTCAGCCTGAAATTAACAGGGGTGTATCTGACATGCAGCATACTGATAGCAAAAAATACTGCAGCAGATTTACTGCAAGGGGAAAAAAGAACTGTGACGTGAACCAATAATTTCTTCACTTAATCCAGGAATAAAGATAAAAGGAGAAGAGAAAAATAGTTAGCCATCTTCCCCAGGGTGTTTGAGTGAAGAAAGTGCTGAGCTGTGAATCAGAATTGAATAGACAGAAACATTAGCTCCTTTCAGAAGGATGTTTGCCTTACAGAGATCAGATATTGTAATAGCATAGAGCTGGCTCCTTGCCTGTGCTTTGCAGCATGCAAATGAGTATTTTCCTTTCTCAGCATCTCCACAGTGAAAACACCATGAAATCACAGAAATGTACACAAGAACCGTTTAAAATGACCACCAATTCTGCTGTCAGACACTAGAAATATCTGATGCTCGATTTGCGGAGCGGAGTTTCGGAAAAGAGCCCTCCATTCCAGACTCGCTGTTGGTGGAAGCACCAGCAATCAATACATCTGAAAACTGGGCTCAAAGAGGCGCATTATCAAAGGTGGCTCATGATGCAGGTAGGAGCCAGACAACTCTTTGAAGAAAAAACCCTTTATGCTATTGACTTGAAAGGGAGCAAGAATATGTTTACACAGTGCGTTGCAGAGAAGAGTTACCCTCGCTTGCTCTGAGTGAGCTCCAGTTCGTCGTGCTGAAGGACAGGATGTCTCAGCCCGCACTAAGCTCTGCTCTGCCAGATCCAGACTCTTGAAAGCCTAAACTAGCTTGTTTTAGGCAAGCTTTGATACCGAGATTTTACTGCAAACTGAAGCTGAACAATCTGGGGATATTCTGCAGCTGCACCAGCTAAGCGTGTTTAAACACTCAGGACCACTGAAAAGCTGTGTTGCTGATGGATCTCCTAATCTGAAAGGCCAGCAAATAGCTGGCCACTCTCAGAATAAATGCCTTTTCTGCCTACCTACTTTGTCAAGACTGAAGTCGCCATTACATTCTCTGCCACTGTCAAGTATTGGGTGTTAAGGTGGAAGGAAGGACATCACAGAGGAAGGAGCCAAAGTATATTCTTGCCAATTTAACCACATATGTGATTCACTAATACAATCTTGTACGCTTGTATTGTAATTGCCTGCAGTTTCATCAACATCACAAACCAGTATTCGGCTTACGCTTAAATGACATATCTAGGACTTCCGAGAGGCACATAAACTTACTTTCCATAAGCTACTTCTAGCACATTTCCTCTCCACTGTCCTATCAACATCATCACAGAGTCATTCAGAATGGAAGGGACTTTGGGAGGTCTCTCATTCAACCTCCTGGTCAAAGCAGAGCCAACACTGAACACCTTGCCAGGTGGCCTCTTTCAAAGGCTCTCAGTCCTTGGCCTTTTTTGGGAGAAGTAGCACTTGTCATAATGACTTATTTTGGCTTTCAGTTGTAGGTCACCTGCTCAAAGACTATCATTGTGTTCCTATCCAACAAGAGCTCAGTGGCCTATGTCTGAGGACACCCTGTCCTTCCACAATGACAGGCCAGTGGTCTAAAGTGAGATGTTAACCTTGATCACTTACAATACTCTTAGCTAGACTGGAACTGCTGACTGAAGTAAAAGATTCCATAATCTCAATATTCAACCATTTAAAATGCATATAAACTTTCCAGTAGACACAAACACAGCATAACTCAGATTAACAGTGAGCTGTTTTTTGTTCCCAACTGTACCTTCTCAGTAAAGGGTCTTTTACAGAGTCGGTCAAAGAACAATCTTATCCATTTGCCTTTTCAGAGTCTTTACTGCAGTAAGCAAAAATTTCAGGGAGAGGAATGGTTTCTGTGTTTGTTCAACATGAACACGTAGGAAAACAGAAAACAGCAAACATGAGACATTTAGGGCAGCCACTGTGAATTCACCATAGGTCTGTAACGACTGTCAATACCGAGGGCTTGTGGCAAAATGCTGTGAAAGTACAGGAACAAAATCAATTGCAGCCAGAATTTTTCCCTCCCAGTACACATGACAAAATAATTTACAAGTGGCTTATTTAAATCTAGCCAGAAGTCAGCTATTTCAGGATCCTATTGAGCAGAAAAGATTCCCAGTGAGTTAAGGAAGGTCACAGATCCAGTTACACTGCCCAGGTGATCTCTCTGACAGAGTGTTTGTAACACTTGCTCTCTGCCTTGTCTTTGTTTCAATGTGGATGGCTTGTGACAGTGATTTTTACTGCCATTATTTGCTGACATTGTCTAGAACTTGCTCCATCCTGACACAACCTTCGACACAACAATGATGAGCACAGTGTAAAAAAAAAAAAACAGAAGAGAGAACAACATATCTTATCTAGCAGCAAGAACAGTCACTAAGACCACTCTTGGAAACCCTCATCTAAAACACCACCCGCACTGCAGCCATAGATTTCCTGCTCGGCACCTCTCCATAATCTCAGTGTAAACTACTGCAAAGGCTGGCAAGCTAATAGCTGATCTGGCTCAATGCCAGCCTGATTTTGACTGTCCCCTTTGGAAGTCTAGGGCATCTCTACATTAGCAAGTAGCACAGTGTGATTGGAGTGGATCTGTAGAGCGAAACAGTGGGTGCAGGGGAGCTGAGGGCCACCCTGTACACATTTTGAGGATTTTACTTCAGACTAACTCTAGTTTGGGCCCTACACAGAAAGTCCAGTGGTTGATGTATAGCAGGTGCCTTGCTGGACCTCATTGCCTGGTTTCATCACAGGGGCATCCAATTTGTGTGCTCCAAGACTGCTTCACACTGAGAATGCAAGCACAATAAATGGGATGGGATATTTGTTCCCAAGTTCCCTCCTGATCTGAACTAAATTGTTGATACAAACACATCTGTGGATCTCTTAGGAGTGGTTGTGGTTCAGGCAGGTCCTTTGTGTAGGAAGAGATTTTGACTATAGAGTTAATAAAAGCATCATTCACCACTCACACTATCTGTACAGGGTTAAACACAAGGCTCTTAAGTTTGATGAACCACTACGACTGCTAGTGGATTATTTTTCCTTCTTTATTGGAACAGGCAAGACTACAGCCTGTTTTTCTGTTACACAGGTAAGTCTCTCCTCTCTCCAAAAGATTCAAATTAGGAAATTCCCGCCTTTCTGTAATTTGGGAGTTTAAAAATGAGCAGTATAAATCACTGTTTTTGAAGTCCTTTAACATTATGAGCCTTTTCTGTCACACTTTGATACTAACTGGCTCCTAAAGCGTATTCAGCTCAGGCAGTCGCTGCCAAAGATTGTCATCTTCCAGGCATGTCCATGGAGGGACACCTGTTCTTATGATGCTTCATGAGTCAGGAGCAGTGCTCTGGGGACAGCCGTGTGCGACTGTGTAGGGGAGATATTTATTGCTGCCAAATCACGGAAACCACAAGCCCTGTTTTCCAAAAAGCTGACTCTTCTGTTTAAACCCCTGCAAGCTCACTTCACAGTCAGCTTGATGGGCATTCAGGGAAAAGCGTGTTGGAAACAGAATCAGAAAAACACCCCAGCATACAGGTGTGACCCTCACTGCTCAACTGTTGCAAGGAAGATGATGAGATATACTGCTTTCTTTAGAGTTTCTTTGTTTGGCTTTTTTTGCATGTCTTCAATCTGAACGCAACAAAACAAAGTTGTTTATAGAGATAAATGGCTTCCACAGAGATGAAGACTCAGCCATCTATATCAAGGACCATATGCCTAATCAAACTTTGTGAGTAGATTTTTCACAAGCAGTTAGGGAGCTACATTACTGACTTCCAGAGGGATAGCTGTGTTCTCTGGAAAATGCTCAACCTGCCTCTCTAATGACTGATTTCTGGTTCTGCAACAGATACTGCAGGGGCTTGATGACTATACAAGAGTCCTCATTTAATTCACTGTGTATCCCTTTTTTATCCCTGGCACTCCTCATCCAGATAATCAAAGAACTGAGACTCTAATGACTGTGTCTGAATATACCCTTTCTTTTTAAGCTTCCAAATTCCTCATTGGTATTACTTATGCTTGTGCAGGACTTGCCAGCTTTCTTCAAGTTTTAAGGGGAGTGTGCATAATAGAGAGCTCTCCCTCTTACTCATGGCTGTATTGTAGAGCCTGCAGAAGCACTGCCCACTCATTCCAAGCATTTTTGGTTCTGACGTAATGTGCTCGAAGAATTACGCTTGAAAAAAAAAACATTTAATGAGCAGTTCTAAGTCTGCTGAACTTAACTCTGATGCACATGAACTTTAATAACTGTACTCACTACACACAGTCTTTGGGGTTACGGTGCCCTTAACCCCTACTGAAAAAATATAAATTTGTAAACATATCTCAGCCCCACTGAAATGTAAAGGAGCACATAGTGAGATCATCCTATCTTTCCATTGATTTGTTTGCGAAACCTTCCTGCAGATGTTCAGTTGCTACGCCCCATTAAGCTGGCAGTGGTTGCCTTTCTTGAAATAGCAGCTCAACAGGCCTCAGAGGCAAAGTCTCCAGAGCCTCTGGGAGACCAAGGACACCTGCGTTACCCCAAGCAGGTCCCCTGTGAGCGTGGGGCTGAAGCGGCCATCCCTCTGCTGCTCCTGGGGATGTGCTGGTTTGCATTCCAGCTGAGTTGTCTATTCCAGGCTCAGGTTTCTCTTTCTTGGTGTTGGAAAGAGGGAGGGGGGGAAGGGAATATTTATTAATATTGTTCTGTATTTGCTATCCTTCTTGTGTGTCCATTTGTCCTCTCTTTTTTTCAGTCAGCCCAGTTCCTTTATTCACCTGCAGCATCCAGAATGAGGGGGAAGCTCCCCCCACAGTAGTGGCCCATCTGCCCTTTAGTGGAAGGACAGAAGGAAGGATGGACTTTAGATTGATAAAGAAAGTGTCCAGAATCCTGCCATTTATTTTAATGATGTGCCCCAGAATACGCTAACCTTTTCATTGGAGACCTGCAAAGACAAGGTCCCTGTTCAAAAGGATTTGTAGCGTAGATTTAAAACTTGCCTTAATAAATGAAGATGGCAAAGAGCAATGAAAAAGAAACAATTCAGAAAGGAAAGATACACAAAGTTTATGATCGTATGGTTAATGAAAGCACACAGATATCTTTGGGCTCATCTTTAGTCTGATTTATGGAAGATTAAATAGATGCAAAAAAAAATTCACACAGAAAAAGCATTACTGAAAGACCCGAAGAAGATTGTTTCAGCTGCAGTCCAGTTCCACAGGGAAAGACACTTTTATTCAAGTAGAAAGGAATCAGCTGAGTTCAAAGGCTTCCGATTCTTGCAGGTTTGGATTATGCACATTTTGAGTTTCCTCCCACACTGCTACTCAGTAGGTTCTAGTTTTACACCCATTTTAGACCCAAAAATAACACAGGCTCAAAAAAAGTTACCTAATGTGTATTTGGATGAAGAGGTGTCTTTGGTGGAACTGGAAGCAGAATCCAGGCATACTGACTCCCAGCCCTCCTAATTCTGGGCAGTGTCTTTTGGCATATAAATGGGGGAGACACACTTTAAACAAACATTTCCTGTGCTGTTACCCAACATACATAGAACACAGTGAAATCTTGAATAATTTATCTAAGATATGAGTTCATTCCTTAAAGACAAACATACCACACAGTGTAACGGGAAATCAGCTTCATAACTTTCAGGATCTTTCAAATGCATTTTCCACTTGTCAAATAAATACATACTTGTTAAAACAGCTAAGGGTTCTTAAAGCTTCTCAGAGGGTCAACACCTTTGAGAGAAAGAAAATACCCAATTCCTTTCTGCACCTTCTGAAGTTCACTGCAGTTCTATGGCATTTTCAATAATTTATCTAGGGAGTCCATGTTACCGTTTGTTGAAATGCTACTTAGATTAGTTTAATTCAAAGGTCAAACTATTTTCAATGTTTAACAAAGTAATTTCAAAACATGTCTTATCATTAAGGGCACAGAAGTGTGACTATTTAAAACCATATTGTCCTTGTAAAGTGTGCATATATTTAAATATTTATATTCCCATTAACTTAAAATATGAAGTACAGATGTATTAGCTTACTCACTGAATCACGGTAAAGATTCCCAATGGATTATCATAGACGTCCATTGTATTTAAAGTCGATTGAAGCAGTTGGCAGAGAGAACTGCTCCTGGGACTCAGCAGTCTTGGTCAGTGAATCTGTGCCTCTTCTGTTGCTCTTCCCTTTACACAGATGCATGCAGCCCTCCTCTGTACGGCTTGCTCGGCTTCGCCCAGTTCAGCTCTCCACATCAGATCCACTATTAAACCACTAACGCTGCTGTTGGCTAAGAGCTACCAGAGGCACTGGCAAGCAGCTGGGGACACTGGGGGGTTTCTGCTGCAGTGACGCTCCCACACGCCAGTCCATGTCAATGCCACTGACAGGAGAGGATCAATGTGAAAATTGCAGTCCCATGGTCTGGGCTGTAATGATTTTACAACAATTTTTAGAACTGTTGTGTAGCTTCACCTTGAAACAAGCCTTGAGATTATCCTTAGCAAATGTAAAAAAGTATATTTAGGCAGCCTGTTGTAAAATATAGGAAGTGTGACTTGTGATTTCAGCCTAAGGTTAATGTTGTGTCGGTGTCTTCCAGTGTAACAAGGGACAGGCAGAGTGAGGAGCTACTGGATAGAGACCAGCGGAGGGCTATGAGGATGATGAGGGGACTGGAGCATCTCTCCTACCAGGAAAGGCTGAGGGAGCTGGGTTTGTTCAGCCTGAAGAAGAGAAGGCTGAGAGGGGACCTTGTAAATGCTTATAAATATCTGAAGGGTGGCTGTCAGGAGGATGGGACCAGACTCTTTTCAGTGGTGCCCAGTGACAGGACAAGGGACAATGGGCACAAGCTGAAGCTCCATCTGAACATAAGGAAGAACTTCTTCGCTCTGAGGGTGATGGAGCACTGGCACAGGCTGCCCAGGGAGGCTGTGGAGTCTCCTTCTCTGGAGATATTCAAGCCCTGCCTGGACAAGGTCCTGTGCAGCCTACTGTAGGTGACCCTGCTTTGGCAGGGTGGTTGGACTAGATGACCCACAGAGGTCCCTTCCAACCCTGAACATTCTGTGATGCTGTGATTCTGTGATTCTGTGATTCTGTGATTCTTTTTCATTTTCCTTGCCTCTGCTGGGATTAGTAGTCATATAATAGAATATGACTTTTGGATTTGTAATGAAAAAAGTTTTCTTCTACTTACGCAGAAAAGAAATGCCAGTAAGAGAAAGACTCTTTGTCAACTAAATATCACATGATGGATTGTGCAAACCAGTTCACTGAACCCAATGAGGTGTCCAAAAGCAGCAGTATATATCATTTTCAGTGCCTCTAACTATGTCCAACTGAAGACCTCTGATTTTCAGAGGAGGATGTGCCTCTAGTTTTTGAAAAGCATGTATTTTTAAAGATTTTACTCCTTCTGGACTTAAGCATCTTAAAAACACCTGTGAGAAATAGTTTCTTTTTGTAAAGAGATAATTTTTCCTTACCAGTCTGCGTTGCACTTTAAACACAGCTGTGGTAAGACCGTTGCTGAAGGAATAATGAGTTATTCCCCAGCGGTCCTGCATGAATAAAACTTTCAGCTGAGTAAGTCTGATGATAGCCGAGCATGGCAAAGGGAGTACTCACTCTCCTTCCTACCCCCAGCCCCCCAGTGCCCCCACTCCAGGAGCACAGCACCGAGCACCGCTCCGTTTGGGAAGCAGCAGGGACAGATGGCACAGTGACAGGGGTGACGGGCTCATGGGACGCTGTGGCAGAGCGCACCAGCCCTTACCCCCGGGCTGTGGTGGGCGATAGGATCCGCTGCATCCAAGTAAATGAAGAGAAGCAAAATGAGAGAGAAAAGCAGTAGATCTGGTCATCGAGCCCAGTACCATTGATGTGGGTCTTGGAATAAAACGCAGCCGCTATGGAAATGGATGTGCTGAAAGCAGTTAGTTAAAGCGCATCCATTTCTACCAAGCTAGAGCCATCTGCTCTCCTACAGCTCTCACCTTGGCCTGACCAAACTACAAAGAAGTGCAGTCTCTTCCAACAAGGGGAAAAAACTCCTCCAGAATAAAAGTGCAGACAGCTGGAGCATAAACAGTGCTGGCATTGCTAAAGATAATAATTAGCAAAGATCATCTCAACAAAACTCTAATAACCAAGGCCTAGGACGTTTCACCACAGGCCCCAAGAAGACCAAGACATCACAAGAGAGAAGGGGAGCGCAGTGGCTGCAACGGATGGAGGGCACACCTGGACAATCCACGCCAGAGCTGCAGAGCCTCACAGTGAATGCAAAGCTGACAGCCTCCTGGGGTTTTGTTGTATTGCCCAACTCGTATTTTCACAGACTAGAGAAAAGAAACGGAGACCATTCTGTATCTTTCCATTAAAGAGTGCCAATGGACAGCTCAGAGTCTTAACTTTGCTTTGGCCTTGCTCATGGGATCACAGGAGAGGCAAACACCTTCGCTTGTGCCGAGCAGACAGGTTTTTTTCTGAAGGTAGGCTTTGAATCAGTCTAAGCAGACCTATCACACGTGTAATTGTTGTTTTCATGAGGTAGGTTTGAGTGAATGAGCTAAGAGTTAAAAAACTCCAGGGTAGTGAAAAACTCCAGGTACAGTATGGTATAAATACAAGGGCAGGCGTAATTTCTGAATACAGATCCTAGCACTGAAACAAATTTAATTTCTGGCGACGAGCAAACTGCTAACAGACCTTGAAGAGACAACTCTTCAAACACAGCTACTGAGATTCAGTATTTAGCCTGAGACATGCAGGGCTGTATTTTCAAAGTGAGCAGCATCCTGAAAGGTGAAGGGTTAGCTACAGATGATGATTTTGTCTAAAGCTGAGGTACAGCCAATCACTAATTGGACTTTTGTAATCAGCAGCCGCTTTTGAAAATACAGGTTTTCATCTCAAACTCAGAGAGTGCTTTTTGGGGATTTCCCACTAATTTGGCAGGCTTTAGAGCAGCTATTTAGGCAGTGCTAGTTCTCACATCCCCAAAACAGGGGGAAAAGCTTACATATCTATAAGATTAATCAGGCAATATTTGTGGAGTAGTTTGAGAGATGATGAAAGTAGTCGCCCCATATGGTTTCTTCACATGTGCAATTAAGCTAGATAACCTGATCAGTCGCTTACACTCTCATCTTTTCTCTCCATTGCATGTGTTTTAACTGGTTCTTTTCCTTATTCATGTTTCAGATTCTCTACTATTCTGCATAGCAGCCTTGCTATTCCTCCCCGCAATGTAAGGCATGCTGCTGAAGATATTCATGTGCCATTAGACGCTGAGTTCAAACTCATAATTCTGAAGCAATTCAGTAGATCCTTTTAGAAATATCATTATACAAAATGAGATAGGTCCCAAAAGCCAATCTTCAACACAAGCAGTTTCTCCGTTCTGTATTCCTCTGTTCTAAACCCCCAGCAAGAGGAACACCAAAAAAACTAGGCAGAAAAAAAAAAGGGACATATGTTAATTTATTTGCTTTTCTCAGTGCATCTTTTGTGAATGAACCAATACAGAAATAAACCACCGTTTAACATAATCCTTTCCTCTCGCTACACTCTTAATAGCATCTTGAGAAGCACGTACTGAACATTTGGGCCCAAATGCTCATCTGGCATGAATTGATGCACACAAATTGAAACCAGTAGAGCAATGATGATTTATATACAATAGAAGTTACGACAACTTGTTCTTAACAAAGGGTTTCATGGGTTATGTAACTGGTAATTCCAGTGCAGGATTTGTTTTTAATACGATTGACTTTGTCAGGACGAACATGTCTATAACATTAACCTTAAAGAAATGCCATGCTATTTCAAAAAAAAAGGCCAAAAATGAACTAGACCTACAAGAACTGTTCCTAGAACTCACAACAAAATGAATTCCTGCCTGACTGTCACATCCAACATTTTTTCCATTTAAACTGCAAGATTGGGACCTATCTTACGAAGTGCAGATATTTAACACCTCTCTCAAGGCTCCTAAATCATCAAAGAACAGAATAAGGCACCTATAGGATCTAATGCATCTTGATTTCATAGCGATATGTTTGGGTCCAATGAATCCCATCATAAGAGTAGGGATAGCAACCTGAACTGAGGCGAGGTGAGGCTTCTTCCCAGTTCCTATGGCTGGTTACATTACAGTAGAGCCAAGCACTGAAGTTTTCTCTACGTCAGTTTCACTCCACTGGCTGTGACATGGTTTCTAAGGATAAGGTGTCAATGTCATTTTGTAAAGCTGAAGGCACGCTTACTAAAGAAATGAATATGTAGACTATTGCTGATACCTTGGCAATTTGACTGTGGTGCTAGAAAGAAGATTAACTACTGCTTTACAGGAATTATTAAAAAATGAGAACTTTGCGTGTCTTGTCAGTTACTCAGGTCTGATGGCATTGCAATACGTAGAAGTTTCTGTTTCAGTAATCAGTAGGTCATGTATGGTGACAATATCATAAGACAATTACTAAGTGACATGATAGGCAAATTCAGTCTGGAAAAAAATAGAAATGTTGAGAACCACATAAAAGGGTAAGAAAGCGATGAATGTTTCTACACAATAGCTAACCTATTGTTAGCTATTGACATGTTCTTGATCTATAGCTTCACTTGATCTTGGCAACAACCCTCATAAATAGGACTCATCTCGGCTAACGTCAGATATCTATGGTGCAGTTGGCTGTCTGTGCTAGTCACCCATCGCTTGCTTCCACAGCGGTTTCTAGGATGTGATTCATCTGACCTAATTCAGCTGGCTGCTTTACAGATAAGATGAATAATGCCTAGAAGTGTCCATTTCTCTTTATGACTACAAAAGCAACTCACAGTGACAAGCTGGGAGTCAGATGTCTGCACTGAATCAGGTGGACTCCGAAGTGGAGTCTTTATCATTTTCTATCTGTCTGAGCTATTCAGCGTGTGGTCCTGCAGATGGCAATACTTTGTGCACAACAAAGAGCCAGAGCTGGAAGAGGAGCTCTGAACTTTATACTTCAAGTAAAGGTCTGTGTCTCAGAGCCTCCCCTGAGGCTCTATATTAAAAATGCATGAAAGTGAGATGTAAACTGGTCTTTGGTGTTACACTGGTCTACTGAGCTGCCAGTACCCAAACTTGCTGTTCTGATCATAGAATCATAGAATCACAGAATCATAGAATCATAGAATCATAGGTTGGAAAAGACCTCTGAGATCATCGAGTCCAACCATCCACCCAAAACCACCATTCCTACTAAACCATATCCTGAAGTGCAATGTCTATATATTTTTTAAACATCTGCAGGGATGATGACTCAACCATCTCCCTGGGCAGCCTGTTCCAATGTCTGACCACTCTTTCAGTAAAGAAATTTTTCCTAATACCCAATCTAAACCTCCCCAGATGCAACCTGAGGCTATTGCCTGTCATCCTATCACAAGTTACTTGGGAGAAGAGACCAACACCTGCCTCGTTACAACCTCCTTTCAGGTAGCTGTAGAGAGTGATAAGGTCCCTCCTCAGCCTACTTTTCTCCAGACTAAACAGCCCCAGTTCCCTCAGCCACTCCTTGTAAGACTTGCTCTCTAGACCCTTCACCAGCCTCTGCCCTTCTCTGGACGTGCTCCAGCAACTCAATGTCTTTCCTGTAGTGATGGGCCCAAAACTGAACACAGCACTCAAGGTGTGGCCTCACCAGTGCCTAGTACAGGGGCACAATCACCTCCCTACTCCTGCTGGCCACACTATTCCTGATACAAGCCAGGATGCCGTTGGCTTTCTTGGCCACCTGGGCACACTGCTGGCTCCTGTTCAGCCGGCTGTTGACCAACATGCCAAGATCCTTTTCCAACAGGCAGCTTTCCAGCCACTCTTCTCCAAGCCTGTAGTATTGCATGGGGTTGTTGTGACCAAAGTGTAGGAACCGGCACTTGGCTTTGTTGAAACTCACAGTTGGCCTCGGCCCATTGATCCAGTCTGTCCAGATGCCTCCCGCTGCAGAGCCTTTCTACCCTCAAGCAGACCAACACTCCCGCCCAACTTGGTGTCATCTGCAAACTTACTGAGGGAGCACTCAATCCCCTCATCCAGATCATGATAAAGATATTAAACAAGACCGGACCCAAAACTGAGCCCTGGGGAAAACCACTTGTGACCAGCTGCCAGCTGGATTTAACTCCATTCACCACCACTCTCTGTGCTCGGCCATTCAGCCAGTTCTTTATCCAGCAGAGAATGCACCCATCCAAACCATGGGCAGCCAGTTTCTCCAGGTGGATGCTGTGGGGAACAGTGTCAAAGGCCTGACTAAGTCCAAGCAGATAACATCCACAGCCTTTCCCTCAGCCACTAGGTGAGTCACCTGGTCATAGAAGGAGATGAGGTTGGTCAAGCAGGACCTGCCTTTCATGAACCCATGCTGGCTGGGCCTGATCCCCTGGTTGTCCTTCACATGCCCGGTGAGCGCACTCGGGATGAACCGCTTCATAATCTTCCCTGACACCGAGGTCAGGCTGACAGGCCTGTAGTTCCCAGGGTCCCCCTTCCGGCTCTTCTTGTAGACGAGCGTCACACTGGTGATCCTCCAGTCACCTGAGACCTCCCCTGTTCATCAGGACTGCTGAGAGATGATGGAGAGTGGCTTGGCCAGCTCCTCTGCCAGTTCCTGCAGCACTCTTGGGTGGATCCCATCCAAAGTGGGCTCCTCCTCTCCTTCCAAGCTCATGTCCAGCCCTGGCCATTTGTGAAACGACTTGAGATGTGGAAAAGATAGGGACAAGTAACTGTGGGCAACCTGGCCATGCTGGAGTCATGGGCATGTCCCAGGCTCAATGAAAAAAGTGGGCAGAGCTGGAGGAGAGCATTGATGGAGCTAATCCCATATCTAAGATTTGTTTGGAATTGCAGTGGATTTGTTTAACATTCAGCTTATATTTTACTTGTATTTATTGATGTTTGCATTAGAACAAGTATTTTTTTATGCACTCATGTTATATCAACAAAGCTATATAAAGCATTTGACATGCTTACAGAAATTCTTCATATGCTACTATTTATCATCTTAAAACCAGTAAATAGATCAGAAAACAAACAAACTGATTTTCAGGTGCACTACAGAGTTGTAATAAGTGTTACTGCTATGCACATTCCTTAGTTGCTGGGAAAGGTAAAATCAGCAGAAAAATTTAAATTGTATTTTTCCAACCTTGCACCTGCCAGATCAGATCCTATAGCATAATCCCACATGCAGAATTAGATACAAGTCTTTGTGAATATGCATGGAAGAATCAGTCTGGGATACATAAAGGAAACTGAAAGAAGCATCGGTGCTGCCTGAAGTGTTTGGCAACGTTTTTCTGTTTGAGAGACTTAGGTGTACAGAAATACCAAGTAATAATTAACTTAGACACATTCCTTACTGCCTTGAACAAACAGAAATTGACACCCCACAGTAAGCGAGCCAGGACTGTGACCCAAGAAGACTGATCCCACCAGGAGATTTATATCCACCCCAACACATTTTGGTACAAAGTTACCTCAGCAACCAAGAGAAACAGATTATGATCAAGGTTAAGCAGCTCACAGATGGTTTCCCGATGACTGACGAGGCAGGTTTGTCCAAAATAAATCTGGAGCCAGTCACTCTGTCTATCTTTTTTGGTGGCTACTGGCTCCTTCCAGTGAGTGACCTGCTGTGACACCTGAAATGTGTATCCAGAGCTGTGTCACAAAGGACGTGAAAGTCCAGTTCTCATGTGCTGCAGGACCGTCGCATAGGCTCACACTTTGTCAACTGCTGTGTGCAGAGCCTGAGCACAGACGGGTTACATCAGCGGTGACGAGCAACATTCCTCTTTTGAAAATGGTTAATGAACAACCCAGTCAGATTGTGAACACTTCTTACAAATGATCAGGCTAAAGCTGATACACACAGAAATTATACTTTGGAATTCCAGTAAACCAACAAGCCATAATTAAAGATCACCTGATCCAGACATAGCAATATCCCAAGCTTATTTGTTTATGATTATATCTAATTTCTATCAAGGACTTCCAATGAGCCACATTCATTGTTCTCATTCAGACGTCAGAATACTGACTACTGTGGAAGTTATAGGGCATTAAAAAATGATGTTCTTAAACTCATGCATATTTAGAGTGATGTAACTCAGCACTGTCCATCTGTCTGCCAAGAAAAGGCATATTTCTATTTTTGTAAATAGGATGGAGGTAGTAGCAACAAAGTTATCCAGACAAGTGTTGTCCTCCCAGCTGGATGGGCAATTCCAAAAGCATCATTAAGTAACAAAAGGAAAATCATATCAGACATAGATGAACACAAGGAAAGGCAGTGAGTTGAACAGTTGCGCTAATTAAATTACTTATGAGAGTTCATGAAAAGTCCCAGAGGCCAATTCACTTGCAACCAAAAACTGAGTAAGGTGAAGGAAAAACTTCACTCCAAAGTCAGTCTCAACTTCAGGGAAGGCAAATTTCAGGATAGATTTGTTAATGGAGATGCTTCCTATGCTGGTAGGCTGTGTAGGGTACTATGGCAGTTGGTTTGACAAGTCAATCTACTAACCAGAAAATATTTCAAAACATCAGACGGAAATCAGCAGCAGCAAACTACATCTTAGACAAGTGCTTAACTTCTCTGTATCAGCCTTTTAATGGAGTGGCTAATTTCTCATGTCTTTAATTTTAATACCATTTTTGATTCTTATGCTTTTTTTTTAATAAAGGAAATGTCGGAAAATGCCACCCCGTTTTCATGAGGAAGGTAATCATAAGTATGGGTGGTGGGCTCAGGGACTACTCCCAGAGCCATCTACAAGGTGATTGAGAGCAACAAGCACTCCTTCATCATCCCATGTGGCTGCCCAGTGACCTGATGGCACAGGGTACATGTACTGGCCACAAACTGGTCTTCGCTGGCCAGTGTTTCTTCTTCCACATGACTTTTTGGTCAGTGCCTCAGTTACAAAGATTCCTCCTAATGTGAAGATGCTCCATGATAATGAAACATGGCAGAGGATGAGAGATGCATTTCTCACTTTGTCTCCTTCATCTCCTTCCCATCCCACAACAACCTAGACGCAGCGTCATCATTTTCTCTCACACATCTGTACGCGGCAGCACTTTCTGTGGAGGAAGGAGGGGACCTTTTTTGCACTTTTATCCCCTCTAACCCTCCAACCCTTCAAGTAGAGCATTTTCATACTAGCTTAGTTGGGTTGGTTACTGTTTTAGGTAACCGTGCAAGTACACACACATTAGCTAGGCCATCTCTCACCAGCACTAAAAGCCCTCTGCTGTACACCTCCTTCTCCCACTCATTCCTGTGCTTGCCTGGGAAGCTATTCAGGCAAAGCAGCAGCTGAAATGTAATATTTTTTTTTAATTACTAACAACCGTATGTACCAGTAGAGATGTACTATTGTAGGTCTATGTGAGTACTGACCTCAATGCTCTTTAGCCTAAGTAGAGCACACTTGCCAGTCCCCATCTATATAAATACTGCTTTTTCCTTCCTCTAAACATGAAAATGTTTTAGCTTTTTTTGACCTGGGATTCATGACAGTACAAGGGCTTACTTGTCTTTGAATCACTGCCTGTCACTCGGTTAAATCACAAAGTAAGCAGTTAGCAATTTGAGGGACTTTAGTGTGGCATGCAGGAAAGAAGTCTCCTTTGCAAAACCTTTGTAGTGGTTCCTTCCAAAAGTCATTCCAGCTAAATCAGCTGGCTGTATGCACCTTAGATGGGAAAAGTTTGGAATTACAGGCTTTGCTGAGATTGTGAACTTTCTCTCTTTATTGTTGTGAGAAATTATTGAAAATTATTGTGGGGAAAAACTGCTGTGAGGCTGTAGGTCTCCACTCAAAATTATACCCGTGCTTGATCTCAGCATCTTTTTTTTTCCTGTATATTCAGTTTATGTGCAACCTAGTTTTCTCCGCTGAAGGCTGTGAATAACAGATGTAACCTCATTGTCCTTACTGACTTCACTGAGCTATAATTGAACACTGCTTTTGGTACGCTCTCAGCAGTGCTGCTTGTGTACTGCAAGTCATCTAAGTACTAATATTGAATTTCTTCCATCAAAAACTAGCCCCTAGGGGCAAAAACAAACCAGAAATAATTAAATTCATCTAGTAAACCACAGGCTCATTTGAATAACATTGCCTTCTCCTAATGTTGTGTGTACATACAGCAAGCATAGATCATTACAGCCTGGCATCAGCTCGAATGCCTGTGAAGCCAAGATTCTCTGTTTTTGCTTTACAAATAACTATTGCTTTGGATGGGAGAAAGAAGAAATGCAAGTTTCTTTATTTTTTCCTGAAGTAGAAGTGTTATGTACTCTATTGCCGGGTTTTCACACAGTGCTCTGCTTTCTGTTTGAACTCCTTTTATATTGGGCTAGTAATTTTTTATTGCTTCCAATCTGTCAGAGTGAAATGAAAGTAGTCTTGTGTCAAACCAGTTGTACATCTGATTGAAATCCCTTCACATTTCACCTGAAGCTCGTTAGTTTTCTCATTTCTATGCTGTTCACAAGATGAACCAGTTGAGAGTTCATGCCTTCCCTGGGATCACTCCTATCTATTGTGTGCCTCAGAGGTACAAGCACTGACCAGCTATCTATGGGACTCCACTTAATATTTCTATTCAGTATGACACAGCATCTCGTATGGATGCTTCCCATTCACTAACTTGTTCATCTTCCTATCTAATTTGTTACACTGCATTTCTCCTAGAACATATGGTAAAGTAGGCAGAAACCTGCAATCGAGTGGCATTTGTCAAGGGCCTTGCTGAAATTTAGGTCTGTATATAAAGCTCCATGATGAATGCCTCCTCTTCCACCTTCCTTCAGCTCTTGACATAGAAAAGTTTTTGCAGTCAAAGATTTAAGGAAAAATAATCGATACGTGCTTGAACGTTGTAAAGTGGGATATTTTTATTTTTAAAATTTGTCTGTTTCAGTGGTACTACTTTTTATTTTGCATACAAATAAAAATCATGAAGAGTTACATATCACACTTTAAATATCAAAGATGACTGTCAAATAATTCAAGCAGAAGACTCTGTAATTCACTTTACTGAACAACTTCTTATTGGAAACTGGGTGAGATGAAGGAGAATAGCTCTTACTGAAACAGAGCAAAGGGAGACTTGCCTTCCCATCACACCTCTGTGCAAGTGCTTCAGTGAATAGCTGGATAACTCCCAGCTTCAGTGTGTTTCGGTTTGTTTCTCCACAAACTGGAAATACATACTCACCTGCCATATCTCAAAAAGGTAAAATATATAAAGATTTATTTCAAGGAATTTCATCAAAAGACACCGAGTGGTCAGCTCCATTATTTTTATCTTATTTAAAATTCTCCATATGAAGACAAGACAATGCAGCTTTTCACTTGCATGTCATTCAGCTTAATGCACATTTTCCATCACTTTATTTGTGCTTAGGATGGAATGTGGATGCTGCCTCAGTGATAAACTTCTTTGTTTCCCTGGGAGGTGGTGGGAGTGCCGCGTACAACTACATGCCTCTTGGTCTAGTTGGGAGAACTATTATAGGAAGAAGAATGACAGTTGCCTTTTACTGAAGACCTGAAAACATTTTGGGTGACACTAGCATGGCATAAAAGCACAATTAATGAATGTCACCAACAATGATAAAGCCCTCCTAAGGAAGCGCACATTCACCACTTTATCACAAAACAAAGAGCAATCGTCAAAGAAAGAGACATTCTTATGCATACCGGTAGTCTTAGTTTATGGCACATCATTTGTATAGCTATTTATTTTTAACAGCTGGTGAGCAAATGACTTTACTATAATGTTGAATTTCTTTCACTTGCTGAATATATTTTTCCACAGAGATCTGATCCAAAGTCACATCAAAGTCAGTCCGCATCAGTTTACTAATGAGCTTTCTGTTCTACGTTAATCCAAGGTCTGACTGACCATGCTCCTACTGATGCCAATGATGAATCTACGGACCCACTTGGCTGCAAAGACAACCAGCCAAAACTGCTAGATGGCTAGAAATTTGGCATGAGCTTGAATCCCAGAGCTGAGAATGCTTCAGAATTTAGAGCTATATTCATATTTTTAAGAAAGTATCCACCTGCAATATGATGTCCCTAGTATGCAACACACATCAGAGGAACATACGCTACTTTTATGGTGTAAAATAAATGTTAGATGGAAGAATGAAAATGTTCTCAAGCTTCATAATGACAATTTTACAAGTCATTCTGTGGAATCTTTTCTTGAGTCTTATTTGCTAGAGCAAACTATATCAATTACTAGTGTATTATTCCAATGGCACAGAATTGCTTAAAAAACTGTTAAAGAATTGCTTATAAAACTTTATGTCCACATCATCAGCGATCTTAAAACTTCAGATTATTAAACTGTATTAGAAACTTTTTTTTCAGCTTTTCTGGTCTACCTCTCGCTGCTTTCCAAAAAGGACGGAGAAAGGAAGTGTACCCAAAAGCCAGCTCTGTATCTCCCCTGCATTGTCAAGATCCAGGTTTCTCCCCGAGGCAGGGTGCTAATGCCATGAGCCCTCATTATGGCAGTGGCTCAAAAAGAGAGTGTCTGAACTCTCCTTCTTCTTGAACTGCTACTAGTTGCAGAACTGCTGAGGCAGGAAAGTAGGGTCCAGTGTATTATATCCCTAAATTAACTTGTACATACACTACCTATCTTCTTTGCCTAACCACAGTTCCCACTCGTTTTCAAGCTGGCACTTTGATCTGCTGTATTCCTTATTTCTTACTGACATTGATTTTCTCCTGCTGGTATTCTCTGTACTTTGGGTGTCACTGTGTCGGAGTTTTATTTCTCTGCCAGTAGCAGATATGCCTCCTAGTCCTCCATACATTCAGTGTGAGAATGCAGGATGTCCTAATTTGGAATAATGGATGCATCCATATTGTGCATCTCTGGCAGTCGTAGGGCTGTTCAGCCTACCGGCTGTTCAGCTAGCAAGCCTCCAAGCCTGACCTCCAGCATGGTCAGAGCCACATACTTCAGGATGCTGCATGCTTGAATGAAATAAGACGATTACCATGTTCCCTGGTGTGTCCAGACAGGATGTCTGCGGGCAATCTGCAATCTGCCAAGCTGACAAGATATGGACTAGAAGCAGAACATGCTATGTTGGCTGTTGTTCATGAGACCGTTCTTCCACAGAGAAGGATATTTCTTTCCCTACAAAAGATGTTATCTATCTCCTCTGTTCCTCTTCTTCAAATCTGCAGGCTGTTAAGAGGTCTAGTGAAAAGATAAAAATCTTCCTCTAAGCATCAGTGCCAAGATCTGTTGTCGTGTGAGGAACTCTCCTGCTTGCTTCATGCTCCTCAAGTGGTGTGACAATCAGGAGGTGATGTGTCTGTGTCCAAGGGAAATGCTAACACTCCAACTTGTACTCGTCAGGGTTGATGACAAAAATCTTCTTAGGCATATTGAAATGCTAAGGTAGAAATTTATGGGAAATTTTCAAGGCTGCTTATCATTCCCATAGGAAAACTTGCTGCCCAAGATGGGATGAATGTTCAGAGACAACTGTTTATTGGCAGTAACACCCTGAAAGACAGGCAGCCAGACAGGTAGGCAATAAACAGGCACTAGCTGTTGGACATCACTTTTCCCATTCCTTCTAAGCCTTAATTTCTCCTAAATAAGTAGTGAGCCACGCAACAGCTTCTGCAATACAAGTGCTGCCACAAGATCATCCTGGTGCCCAATACAGCAATCCCCTATTAGAGCTCTTCTTTGTGACATGTGCCAACTCTTCCTTCTCAGCCTCTAACACTTCTTCCCATCCCTCATGATATTCAGCTAAAGACTGCTTACATGCAGCAGTAACTAACGCCAAAATTCACAACAGCCAAAAAAATTTCTTTTTAATAGCTTTAATAGCTCGCGCTGTTTCAGCGGCTGTAAGTGGAGCTGATACGTGATAAGCTTGGTAAAATTTTCTGCAGAAATTGCCTTCTGATAAAAAATCATATTTGTTACTGAAAAGAATGGAGGGACAAAAGTGTTTGCTTTTGTTACAAATAAAAAGAGGGGTGTCTTCTTTTCATTCAAAAACTGTATACTGGAACTGAACCGTATTGTTTTTAGGCTGAAAACCAAAATACTTTGGATGAAGGCCAGAACATTTCAGCTGAGAACTACCTAATGCTTCATCACTGTGGTTGGCAGATGTGACTGGATCCACACAGGGAAAGAATTTGTTCAGCAAAACTTGACATTTTTTCGCAGTCACATTTCAGGTTGAAAAGAAACCCTTTGAAAATGTGGTGATAGATTAAAAGGGAATCATCCCTGGCTTGCAGGGGAAAGTCAGGTGTGTACACGTAGGATGGAACTGGTAATAAAGCTCTCACAGGCTTTCCCTGCTAGTTCTCCCTGCTGCACGCAGTCTGTCAGCCTCACCGCAGGAGAGAGCGGTCAGACCTGTTGGATAATGGGCATGCAAAAAGCTGTCATTTCAAATTTAGCTTTTATAAACTGCCCCCTCCCCACCCCCCCACCCCCCCGAAGGGGTAATACATTTGGTGAAGACCCAAGCCTCTGCAAAATATAATGATTCCGTGTGCTTGAGACACTCAGTTATTTAAAGGTTTGTTGTATGTGGCAATCTATAAAGAGCTCAGAAAAGCTCTCCACTTAACATGTCCTTCAAGATAGAAGCCAGAGGAGTTTTAAAAAATTCAGGAGGTGCTTAAAGTTACGATCATGCAGTATAGCTTATATTGCTCTTCTCCTCGCACAGACTAAAATAAAGAAATAAAGGGTGTGCTACTTGTTACCTCAGTCTCAGATTTTTTAAGCTGTGTGCATGCAATTCATTTCAGGTTAATTTGCTATATTTGTCCTGCCAGTCAGAGAGACTTTCCAACAAAATGCTCTGGCAATCTCCTGACCCCACATCTTGGAAAGACCCAAGCATGCCCAAGCCCTGTCCCCTCCCTGTGCAAGGGAAATCTGGCTATGTGGCACAGAAACACGTGCTGCAGCCTGGTTGCTGTTTGGCTGACAGAGGACTGGCATGGCACGGCATGGCACGGCATGGCATGGGATGCCGCAACAGGGAAGTCTAGCTGCAATCACTTCTGAGTGGCGCTACTCTAGGGAGATGCATCTGCTGTCATTTATTTCACCTTACTACTTGGGAAGAAAGTAATATATTTTCTTTCCTCTCTTCATCCTTTATTCCTCACCAGACCCCACCTGGAGTCCTGCATCCAGCTCTGGAGCCCTCAGCACAGGAAAGACGTGGAGCTGTTGGAGTGGGTCCAGAGGAGGGCCACAAAAATGATCAGAGGGATGGAGCACCTCTCCTATGAGGAAAGGCTGAGGGAGCTGGGTCTGTTCAGCCTGGAGAAGAGAAGGCTCCAAGGAGACCTTACAGCAGCCTTCCAGTGCCTGAAGGAGGGCCAAGAAGAAAGCTGGAGAGGGACTTTCTACAAGTGCATGCAGTGATAGGACATGGGGTGGTGGCTTCAAGCTGAAAGAGGGTAGATTTAGATTAGATATTAGGAAGAAATTCTTCATCATGAGGGTGGTGAAACACTGGAACAGGTTGCCCAGAGAAGCTGTGGCTGCCCCTCCCTGGCAGTGTTCAAGGCCAGGTTGGATGGGGCTTTGAGAAACCTGGTCTAGTGGAAGGTGTCCCAGACTATAGCAGGGGGGGTTGGAACTAAGTGATCTTTGGGGTCCCTTCCAACCCAAACTGTCCTATGATCCTATGATTCTGTGATTCTATGAATTATTCCTCAACCATCCACACAGCAAACTAATTTTAACCACAGCTTCATTTTGTGGCTGTGAAGAATGCCTGTTCCCATGGGGCTGGCGGCTCAAGCCCTGTGTGTTGCCGGGCTGGGGGAGCTCTGCACTGAGGGGGCAAAGCTCCTGCCGTGGCTGGGATGCTGTTTGGCATTGCCAGTGAACACAATGCACAGGGTAGACGTGAAACCGCTTTGCTCGTTAGAGATCGATGTCCTCGCATGGCCCTGCACCCAGCAGCTGCCTGGCAACACCATGTAGCTGTTCCAAGCACTCCAGTTTAAGAGAATATTAATCTGGCTGTTTTACACGTGCTTCTTTAGCAAGTGGTAACACTGCTGTTACTGACAACTCTATAGAAGAATAGTAAGTTGGTAAAGGAACAGAAATTTTACCCTCTCTCTAAAAAAAGTTATTTCCCCCAGGGCAAGCAGAGCTACTGGGGTGTGTATGTGTTCGTTACAGTCAGCTCCTAAACCTCTCCCCTGCTACAGCTGCAACACCGGTGGGGTGTCAGGGGCTCCCAAGCTCACGCTGGGGTGTGTGGTCCCTCAGGGACTGCTGCTGGCTGCCGTGCACGGGGGTGTGGAGCGGCCCCCATCCTGGCCCCTTTCAGAGCTCTTTTGGGGTTTGACATGTTCCTCCCTCTTCAGGAGCTGTACACGATGCTGCTCCACAGACCTCTCTTCTGTTTCTCTTTCAAAAGCAGCTTAAAGAAGCCCATTCTCACAGCTACGAGGTACTCGCAAGTGGACCCCTCAGGTGTCTCAACCCCAGCACTCCCTCATGGGACAAACTGCTGCCACGCCACGGAGGTGGCAGAGGAGGTGGGCACAGCACAATCGAGGCAGAGGGGCCAGCCTTGAGATTTTGAGACGTTCTAATCCCAATCCCAACATTTTAGAAAGGCTGTTGAAAGATCCAGTTTAACGTCCAGGTTTTGCCAAGCAATGAAATTCACCTGGTCCAGACCGATGCTTACCAAGGCTTGACAAAATTAAAGCACAGCCATCTTTGAAACAGACTGTAAAATCTCGTTTCCTTTTATGTTGCTCTGGGAAATTGGTTTAGAATAAACCAGATCCCTATCAAACACTCCACTCGCTGTGTGACCGCTGGGCACACGGAGCTGCTCCATCACCGGTGCAGCTTAATGGCAGGCGAGGGATTCCCCTCTGTCCCCGCTGCCCGCTCGCTCACGCAGCGCTGCAAGGACAGCTGTATTCCAGTTTACCTTGTCAGCTCTCACTGTCTGTGTTTCACGGCTTTCTTTTGCCACCAGAATCAGATAGCTGCTTTGTTTGCCCTCCTTATGACTGTAAGACATTGAGAACTCATGCATTTTTCTGATTATACCATTTGATTTTTAAACTTTCCACCACGGTTTTGAACCTGCCTGGTCTCTTCCAGCATTTAAAACTACATCAGAGAAGTATGCTTGCTACTCTTTTTAACAATTCTTAAATATTGACCATTTTTAATGAGCTTCATTGTAAAGCACCCTTGTGACTCTTAGCAAGGACACTGTACAAATGCATGGCTGTGATGGTGTTGACCCAGCAAAAATGTTTTCAGCACTTTAAAACCTGTAGTTCTGGCACGCTCTGGAAAAACAGGCAGGGTTTTTTTAATTACAATCTCTCTCTCTCATACAACCTGCTGTAGTAGTAGCAGTAGTAGTAGTCTTAACCTGGTTTATTTTTTTAATTAAATCACAAGCAGGACCTAGAAGAAAAGGGTTTGGCAGTTAGATTTTTTTCATACTGAAGAGCTGGGTTTTTGTGTAGGACTATAATCTTTTCAGTGATGGGCCAAAGTAGCACAATGTGCAATAATGGTTCTGGCATGTTTTCAGAGATCATGGCAGAATTTATTTCACCTCTCAGCATGAAGGAATATATTCTAGTGGGTAAGGAGTGTTCATTATTTTAGGCTTGACTTGGTACAAATATACATTTAAAAAAGGAATATAACTAGCTTCAGCCCACACAAAGCCATGAAGCCAGATGTCTTTTTTTGCCTCAAATTCAAGTAGATCCTTTATAAACTGATGTGGAAAAAAAGCAGAAAGGGAAGTTTTAATTATATGCTACAATCAAGAAGGCATTTTACATCCCAATTGGCAGAGCCCTTACTGTATATTTTAAGCAAGATGAAGATGACAGAAGAAAGCAGAGAAAAAAAACAACTTCTATACTAGTTCTCTGGTGCAAGGAACAGCTTGATCTTCTTTATTGCATAGTTTTTGCAAGTTCTGATATTTAGAGCCTGTCTTGTAACATGCAGGAAGAAACACTGAGAAGTCTTAACCATATTAGAATGAATTATAAATGAATTTCCTGGAGTCATAGCCACAGATCCTAGAGGGTTGTTAACATATATGCCATTTCTTTTGGCTCCTAATGAGGGTCTGTTAGATCTTTCATCATTAATCTTCACGAAAATGAATGAGGATTAGGAGGGGAGAGAGATTTTTTCAGCATTCTGTTTATAACTTCATACTATTTTACGAGAAACAAGTAAAATATGATAGTATTTTTTCTTAATTAATTTGCTTTGGCAACTGCCAGACATCTAATGGCTTTTGTAATGTATCAAAATTGCAAAGTGGCAGGATCCAGGATTAATGCTCAACCCTCATAAAAATGGTATTTTGTAGATACACACAATTTGACTTCCCTCCCCTTCTAACCAGAAGACTGGTCTAAATAATCAGTTCTTTATGCTTCAGTACATTTACTGTGCAAATTTAATGTCCTGTTCTTGATTAGAAAATAGAATTTGGTAACAAGCTTTTCAAATAGAACTGCCTTGTAGCTTTTGGCCAGTAGGTTTCACAGAAAGTCATACTGTCCTCATTTCTGTAAGTTTCACTGACATGAATGAGCAATAAACATAATCATAGCTATTAGCTTTATGTATAAACAGTTTGCAGTATTGGGTACTAAAAAATACTGGAGCGGTTGCTTGACACATCTCGTAATTGGTCATGTAACTACAAAACATTAAACCTGAGATTTCCTGCTTTTGTAGGAGCCTGGAGTAAAAAGGGTAATAGTGCTGTTGGGGGTACAAATAATCTCTCAAGAATGGAGCTGTTAAGGTTTTGCAGCCAGCACTAGTAAATAGCACTACCTCTCTATTGAATGTGATTAATGAAGTGTAATGATTGCATAGCTGCACACTGGAAGAGCAATCATAATTATCACTGTTCACTGTAACAAAGTTTCACTCCTGTGGTATGGAGTACCGGGTATTTGTTGACTGCTGGTCAGCGTGTTAACTGATTTAAAATGGCTGAGACAAACTGAGCCATCTGAATTCAGGTTTCAAGTTTTCAGTCAGTATTCTTAATTCTCCACAACTGCTGAACACCTAAGACTTTGCTTGATTTGATTTAACGCTACAACCATTAATATTTCTTTAAACATAATAGTTACAGTGCTGGGTGAGATCTTACTTGTCCTCCTGTTGAAGTTCAGGCAGGCGGACCTTTGGGCACAGGGACTCGTCCTTCCTTTGGCTTCCCTCTCACTGGCCCGGCCTCATCCCAATGCTCGGGGCTTCCAGACCTTGTGGTACAACTGCCTGAAGTCCCACTGCCAACTACTAAATATTGCTAAGAGCTTATGTCCTCCTCAGAAATCTAGCATCATTGATACCATCATCTATTACTTTGCACTTTAAGAAACACTTTGACAAGTAAGGAAAACAGAGGGGTTTTTTTTACAGAGGAACATCTAAACAAGGGATGTTTCTGCCACACTCAAACCCCAGGATTTAGAAATTAGAAAAAAATACAGCTATGTACGTGGAAAAAAGCTTTCATTAATACTCCCTAAAATCCGGAATGCTATCAGACTAATGACTCCCAAGGGTACCACAGCTCTCTCCCTATTCCTGTTGGAAGACACTTGTGGCCAGAAACAGTGTCTTCTTTTCACAGGAGACAGTATGCTTTCTATCACAAACCTAAATTTCTCACTAATAAAACTGGGCTTTGTCCCAGAGAGCAATATTTGTTGCTATATATGTTTGTGAATGAGTTACTAAATCTGCAGAACTCCGTAATGTTTAACTGGCAAAAAAAATGATGGCTAACTGTATGTCTAGAAAATATTATCAAAACAGTTTAGGGATCCTCCGTGTGCTGGGAAATATTTTCTCGATTCTCTATGAAAGAGTGTTTTCATGCAACTGTTGTGTGTAAGTAGATTTTTATACCTGCCTACAGCAGAGCAGACCTAATTTTACCTGTCTACAGTAGAAGTGTCCTCAGGTAGGTGTTGCTTCTTTGAGGTCCAAATACATGCAATGCAGTTGTAGTTCCCCTGGTCAGTGGTATCTGAATAACTGTTTGTCTTTCCCAAAAGTTGCTGAATCACTCTCTAAAACTCTGCTGACACTAATGGGAGCAGAGACATCTGTAGAAGTCATAGTGCATATAAATGCTGGAATTATAAAATGTAGTGGGAGACAGCGACAAACTTAGGACTGAAACAGCAAACCTCAGCCCAAATGTTTTTCAGCTTTGACGGTTTGCATCCATGCCTCACCAAATACCAGCATGCAGTTCCCTTCAAAACAATAAGGCTTGGAATGCTTACTAAGGAGATGCAACATCGTGCTTCGAAGGCCAAATATCTAGTTAGCTGTGGGTCACATCCCGTCTATTGATCCCATGCCATCTGGAAGCACAAGCTCAAATAGCTGCCATTACCCATTGTGTAACTTTGATAAAGTCAACCTGTCAAGAGATTTCAAGTCTCTGAAACTGTTACTGGTGGGAATACTAGCTGGCCACACGAACGCGGGGTAGAGAAAAAATTAAAATTTGTTATGTCAGTGGACAAAATTGGACCAGGGCAGAATAAGCCCCCTTAAGATAATAGATGATAAAAGTAAAAAGGGGTCAAGAACAGTCAATAGCTGGAACAGAGGATTAGGCATAGAGCCATTCTGGTGGATTTGGGCCAGATACAGCCTGAGGCTGTACTTAAGCCGCTCTGAGTTGGAATGTTTAGATGTTAGTTTGAATAGCTATAAAAGTTTAATTAATGTCTGAGGGGTCTGGGGAGACAGATGAGCAGAGAATTAACATCCAAAAACTGCTTCCCATAATGAAAACCTTTCAGTTTCTCATAAAACTTATGAAAGCAGAGAGAAATATATAAAAAGATATTTTTCTTTTGTTAGTATAGAGTCTTTGAAAAATTCCTTCATAAGGCTCAGAATTCTTACTATAGCTGTAATAACTACTTCATAGCTGCATCTATTTACATTCTGGACTAAGAGATTTACTTGTAAATATCTTTGACTTCAAAATACTGTGGCCAGAAAGGAAAAGCAAACCTTTACATTTGCATTTTTGTTGTCCAAAATTCTGAGGGTGCCTTTCCCTGACACTGACTGTACGTATCTCAGTGTGGCAAAATCAGTAGAAAAACAGCTGAAGAAAGCGAGGACAGATTTTGTAGCTGCACAGAACGTTATCAGTCTTGGTGCTTTGGACATTTATTGATCACCCTCTGTATTCAGGTAGTCTTCCCCCACAGCGTGGTGTTGCGTAGCTGACTCTGCATGGCATTTGTATCTTCCTGCTGCAGCTTTCAGCACTAATTAGTTCTAGATACGTGATATTGTACCCTTGGGCCATTAGCAAGTTTGGGTGAGGTAAATATTTTATTTGCATTATTATACATGGTGTTATGAATACATTCAGCATGCCTATATAATACCTAAAAATCTACCCACATATGCAAAAGGTGCATAACAAATGCAACCCGTTACTTGTGCACATCCTCTTCTTGTGCCTTGAAGCAGACCTCTACTAAAAAGATCTTTGCTTCTGCATGCTGGCTTACTTCCACAGCAACCTGTGAATTTAGTCTGTGCGTCCCTCTCCTTCGGCTGGACGCTGTTAGCACTCTCAGCCAGGCTTTCTTTTTCCTTCTAAAGCAGAAAGGTCTCTTTACCACCCAGAATAACACTGGCCACTTAATAATGTAACAAAATAACACTTAACAAAATAATCAGGGCAGGAAATATTCAATCTTATATCATAATGAGTTTATAAGATTGGCTGAGCATTTTGCCCTTCATGTTGGCTAGAAGTAGGAGTGCTATGCTATTGGAAAGTGGAGATGTACTGTTTTCCAGAGTACTCACAGGTACTTATTTTATTTCTTCATCTGTGCCCCACGAGTCCCTGTAGATAGCTAGCTGGTTAGCTTAGTTCCTGTTGAAGTGATTATTTAATGTTGTGAGAATGTATTTATTGTGTCGTTAATGACAGTAGAAACACAGAGCCTTGGAAGGATGTCTCTTTTTTCTTCCCGAAATCTAAATAAATACATTAAAATCAACCTATTCCTTCCTTATTCTTCTCAGTTGCTAATAGCGACTGGAACTCAGGGAATTTAAGCAGTCTTCCATATCTGAAGGTGTATTTTTTTTTACCCATGCTAAATCTTTGTGTGTTTCCTTACTTGGGCAGAACTGCAGGCTCAGCTTAGATAGGTTCAGTTGGTAGCCATGTCTGAAAAAATCAATACCACATTTTTTTCTCTGAAATACCTACAGAGAGACACATTTTAACGACTTTTGGAACAAGCATGCTTAGATAGTATTTACTTCGGTTATCTGAATGAGCATGGCCTGATTTTCACCAATGTTCGTCACTTACCACATCCAGTGGATTTCAATGGGGTTCTGAATTTTTCTGCAGTTCAGAGAATTGGTCCGTTCTACATAAGAAACAAATATTTGGGCTTGAAAATGTGGATTTTGTTGGCAGAAATATGGATATGCAATTCTAAGGGCATTCATTTTGAGACTTCTAATGAAGAAAGAAATCACCAGAGCATTACTGGACTGCTGTGGCAATGGGTGTATCACGGTATGATAGCACAGCCCTAGCTGCTGATTCCTGTAAAAGTTAACTTTATATGCAAACACCTATATGTCAGCACATATGTAAAATAACTTCAGTTTGCCGCTAATGTGGAAAACAAAGTTCATAAGAGCCACTTACATGAATCTTTCCTCATCTGTAACCGGAGCATTCCTTGAACTGTGCAAAAGTAAAACCAAGTTTCTGTCATCTCTGTGTTAGGAACGGGAAGCTTCAGTCCTCCGAGCTTCCCAAGGTTTAAGCTTTTCAAACATAGCTCATTTGGAAGAGAATCCACGATGAATAGGGCTTGGCTGCTGCTCACAGAATATTTATGAGAATCAAAATGGTAATTTTGATTTTTCCTATCCAAGTGTTTTGGGGTCTCTTCTGTTCTTAATTAGAAGTCTGGATTCAAATGGAGGCATCTCCTGCAGATTTTTGAATGTGACTAAAAAGAACCTAGTTTGTAAAACACTAAAAATAAGGAATGAAAAATCGTAACCTCTAAAGAACAAGCACTGCATTATTGATGTTCAGTTCCCAAAAGGGAACACCACCAGTGGCGGCGTAACATTTTAGAAATCCCTTTCCCAGTGTGGAGCAATGGAGTCTACAGGGCAATGGGAGTGTTGAAATTATCTGCTTGGGGCCAGCTCCAGCCTCCTCCTCAAATAATTACTCTTGGTCACTGGGCTTTGTTAATATTGCTGCTGGTTTTGATAACCTTTTCATCACTTACCAACCCCTTATCTATGCAGGGATAATTTTCAGGAAGATTAAAGAGATGGTGCCTGCAAGAATATTCCAGGACCCTTCAGCTCTTTCCTCTGTGGGACGAGTGATCAGGCACTCCATTTGCAGAACCTCTGCTTTGACTGAGCCTGGAGGCATTGTGGCTGTAAATCACTCACTCCTTATCTCTGTCCAAGACACTGCTACATTGCTCATTACAAATTCTGCCAACATCATTAAAGAACTTACTGGGGAAACAACTCTTCATACTTGCCTCTGAGGCAAAAAAGTAACATCTGCTCATTCCTAGTGTCTACTGGTACCCTTACAACGAACCAATTCATTATTAATGATATTATATTTATAGCCAATTCAATGAAAATCAATTCATTAGGCTGAGAAGTTTTGCTACATGACTATCCCTGAAGCCTTATCCTGCTCATTAATTGAAGTCAGGTTTTGTCACTAATTACAATAGCATGCCCTAAAGAGAAGTATGTATAAGCCCCAACCATTACAGTCTACAGATTAAACTGAAGAAGAATGGAAACTCTCCAGAACTACCGAATTTCTATTTCAAGTCGAGTTTCATCTGTACCACCTCGAGGGAACTTTTTGTCTGTTCCCTTTACACCAGTAGCTGCAGAAGTGGTAAAAATGCCTTTTAGTTTGAAGGACCCCAAAATGCTTCACAATCAGAAATCACTTCAACACGTCCTCAAGTGCAGCCTCCTTTGTCTTGAGAGGGAACAGCTGCTCAACTGTGCACATCAGCAGCAGCACACAGCAATTTCAAAGTGAACAATATCAATTCTGACTGAAACCACAGGGACAAATTTAGGCCAAAGTAATGTTGTTGCCCAAGTGTACTTGTGCCCACTTGTGCCCTGCCAAACCCTCACAAAGCCTGCCAATAGATAAGTGATCACTACCTTTCTGGTTTTTATGCTTTCTTCCAAAATAGAAGGGGGCTACAGCCACAGTGTGCTGCAGCACAGATCCTCCCACTACTTCACGTCTTGCTTAAAAGGGAGATGTACAAAGGACCCATCGAGAGCCTTGTTCGTAAGAAGCATGTGGGTGTGCACTTCACGTGTAGGGTGCAGATGCACTTGACAGGACCTCCGAATGGCCAGAGAGGGCAGGTGGAGCACACGAGCCTTGAAGACTTCTGCAGAAAGGCCCCAAAGCAAATGGCACTGCTCTCGTCGTCCCCCCAAACTAGAGGTGACTGAAGTCATCTCCGGTCAGCTGTGCCATCCTGGGGCTGCCAGATTATAAGACACCCATAAGGCTTCAGCACAGCAGGCAACACGAATGCAGATGGAAACCTCCAACTCTCCAAGGTCATCACTGATAAGAGCAGTGCTGCGGGTGCCTCTGCAGAGTCACGCATAGGGCTGTGTTCATTTCTGCCCGGCACTGGGAAACAACTGGCTGTACCATTTCGCATGTGACCTAGTGATTCCACACGTTCAACAACTACAAAAAAACCTCAGGTTTCATGGAATTTTGTGAACTGTAAACAACTTTAGAGGTGAGAAAGAGTTCTTCAGTGCTATTTGTGCTATCTAAAAGAAAGAAAGTGAAGCCTTTTCACACAAGTTCATCCCAAACAGCAAACAAAGGTCAAAGAAAGTGTAGCCCCTCTAATGAGCAAGACTGGCAAGCAGGTAAAAACAGATGAGAAGGCTGAGGTATTCAACAACTTTTTTGCCTCAGTCTTCACTGGCAACCTCTCTTCCCACACCTCTCAAGTGGAGGGACCACAAGATGGGGACTGGGGGAGTTAAGTCCCTCCCACTGTAAGAGAAGATCGGGTTTGTGACTACCTGAGAAACCTGGACAGAAGTCTATGGGACCTGACGGGATGCATCCCAGAGTACTGAGGGAATTGTCTGATGTAATGGTGAAGCCACTCCCCATTATATTTGAAAAGACATGGCAGTCAGGTAAAGTCCTTGCTGACTGGAAAAAGGGAAACATTGCACCTGTTTTTAAAAAGAGTAGAAAGGAAGACCCTGAGAACTACCGACCTGTCAGCTTCACCTCTGTGCCTGGAAAGATCGTGGAACAGATCATCCTAGAAGCTATGCTAAGGCACATGGAGGACATGGAAGTGATTAGAGACAGCCAGCATGGCTTCACCAAGGGCAAGTCCTGCCTGACCAACCTACTGGCCTTCTATGATGGAGTGACTGCATCGGTGGACAAGGAAAGAGCTACAGATATCATCTATCTGGACTTCTGTAAAGCCTTCGACACAGTCCCTCACAACATCCTTCTCTCTAAATTGGAGAGGTACAGATTTGATGGGTTGACTCTTCTGTGGATAAGGAATTGGTTGGATGGACCCACTCCAGCAGGTACATGCCTTTCCTGTACTGGGGACCCCAGACCTGGACGCAGGACTCCAGGTGGGGTCTCACCTGAGCAGAGTAGAGGGGCACAATCATCTCCTCGACCTATTGGCCACATTGCTTTTGATGCAGCCCCAGGATACAATTAGCTTTCTGGGCTGCAAACGCACATTGATGGCTCATATCCCATTTTTCATCCCCCACTATCCCCAAGTCCTTCTCGGCAGGGCTGCTCTCAATCTCTTCATCCCCCAGCCTGTATTGATGTTGGAGATTGCCCCAACGCAGGTGCAGGACCTTGTATTTGGCCTAGTTGAACCTCGTGAGGTTTGCATGGGCCCACCTCTCAAGCCTGTCGAGGTCTCTCTGGATGACACCCTGTCCCTCATGCGTATCAACTGCACCACTCAGCTTGGTGTCATCTGTAAGCTTGCTGAGGGTGCACTCAATCTCAAGTGTAGAACAAAGTGGATGATTGTTGCCAAGAAAAAGTATACTCTAAACTGAAACTCCATAGGCCAAAGAAGTCTGCCAGATTTCATAAAACATTGAATGCTTTGTGAAGAACACAATTGAACTGGTGACAGAAACTGCTTTGCAAAATGTCAGGAGGTATATGGAATATTGTAGTGGCCTATTTGGTGTGGAAAAGGTAAAAATCAATCTGGAATATTGCATAGATGTGTAAAGCTCATCACAATGGAACTGCAAATTGTAGCAGTTGCTGATTGATTATGGTTTTAATTTTCATACTCAGTATGTTAACTGACCTTCATTGGCATTAAGTTGTAGCTTTTATTTCCATTAGAAACCACTAATAGAACATAATATGATCATTTTGTAATTTGCAATTTGATAATTAACCATTTAATAATAGATATGTCACACATATCTGGAAGATGATTATAACATTTCCTGCAGGAGAAATAGGCTAAAAGGTCTAAAGAAGAGATGGAAAAAAAAAAAAAGCGGACTACATAGGAACAATCGGATCTGACAGACTTCTTGTAAACATTTTTAGAAATGAGAGAATTAAGAATCACCAGGACATTGTCTCTTTCTTGCAGGGCACTCGTATTGGTATAACTGGGAGGCCAAGGTGCCAGTGGATGGCACTCTCTGGTGCGCAGCCTTGTGCATGGCCCTCCAGGAACACCGGTGATTTGTCTGGGCATGGCCAACAGTCAGTCTCTGGAAGTCTTGACTGGTTTAATCCCTGAAAAAATAGTAAAGCAATACTGGCTCTGACCAAGCTAAGAGAGTAAGGCCAGTCTCACAGGTTGGGTGAAGTTCAATGTTTGCATTAAGATGGCAAAAAGAATCAGCAGCATTTGCTGAACGCTGGTACGGGGTGACCTGCCTTCAAGACTATTTTCGGATTATTCCAAAAATATATTCAGATTATTCTGACTTGACTGCAACAAGTGGCTGTCTTGAGTAAACTATGAAGTGAAGTACAACTAATTTGGGGCTTTGCAAATTCTAAAAAAAAGGCAAAGAAATATATAAGTGGTAAATACATGCTGGAGGTGATTCCACTGCCATTTTAAACTGTTCAAGTCTTAGTTCAGAGACAGAATCTTGTCCTGCTATAGTCATCATTTCCATATACCTTTTTTTTGTATACATGTAGATTGAAAGTGCCCGTCTTAGTCCATTCTTGCTAAAAATGATCATGGCAGCTTGAATTTTCACCTGTACTTCGTAAATACTGACTATAATTTTTATCCTTAGCCAAGCATAAATGCTGTGTCTGCAAGGACTTGCTACAAGACAGCCTGTCACTACTGTCCTGTCTTAAATCTAACTTGATGCTGAACTTGCAGTGTGTGCACCTTAGACTCTAATGTTCCCCCGCTACTCAGTAGCAGATTGGGACGGGTGGCCACACGGTCAATGATCGTCACAGCCTCAGATTTTGCAGTGGTTATCTCTACTGCAAATAACCACCCTGGGGACAACCACTGTTCCAGGAGTGAGGAGCCTATAGCTTATATGATGAAGCTAGCCCATAACTTACTGCTGTTGGCAGCCACATCCTGTTTATTTTTTGATGTTTTCACTGGACAACACAAAGATATAATGCATGTTAACATATTGGCCAATAAGGGTGTTAGAAGGGCCTGCTTGGCATTCATAAAATGGCAGATCAATGACTCTCTTTAGTGCAAAGGGGCCATGTTGTACCCAGATATCTTAAATTTCCACCGTCCATCAGAAAAGGAACAAATTAAACTAAATAAAGATGCTTTGCTTTTGTTCTTGGGATTATTAGTATGGATTTGCTCTGAATTTCCAGGGGAAACGTAGGGTTATGCCTGCTTTCTTTGAACAATTTCTATTAACTCCTTTCATGGACTGGATAGAAATACAGCAGCAATAATTTTTTTTAAAAAAGGGGTGGCAGGGATGAGAGTAAAAAAGCTGTTTTCTCTGAAGGTGTTTCATGCACATGTTTACTGCCATGCTGTGACTTTCATTGTCGAGACTAGACTGATAATCCAGGCTAATGCCTTCTCCTTTGTTAGCGTAATACACAAATACTTGCCTATTTAAAACTTAATACATGCAAATGCCTAAATGTTGCACTGGTCTGAGTTATGCCTCTTTTTCTCAGTCATAAACATACATTGTGTATATTTAATTTCTTTCTAAAAAGAAGGATCTTAATTTTCTTCAGGTTAAAGGAAAAATATGTTTTCCTTTTTCCAGCATTATGTCCAGTCAAGGAGAGAAAGCTGTTATTAGAAGTGGAGTTGTAATTGAAGTCTCAAAACCTACCATGCTGTGCAAATTATAAGGAGAAGAACTAGAAAAGCCAAGGATACAAATTAGTAGACAAGTGAAATGCTGTATTATTTTCAGTCAGCACTTCTGAAACGTAACTGTCCTTTATAAAGCCTCTAAAGACTGCTAAAAAATGCAATAATCTCAGTCAATTGCAGGTCCTTGTAAAAGAAGTAAAGAAAAAGATGCAAAGAAAAAGATGCAGTAGCCTAAAGCAGACACTTCATTATTTCTGTTTACATCATAGTCCAGCAGATTTTAACAAGTGCAGCATAACACTTATCGTCTTCATTTCAACTTTGCATCATTTTCTAATCTGTAAGAATAAATAGAAGGCTTATCAGTGATCTTTCCCAGTGGGGAAAAAAAAATAAATTAAAAAAACCCCTGAAACAGCCATTTTAGGGTGCCTTAAAAGATCAAACATTGAAATATTTGCTCAGTAAAGGTGCTTCTGTTAAATGTTTGACTTTTAACTACCTGGAATCACACAAATGTGTGCACTGCATGTAAACTAGCAAAAGTAATAGGAAATGAATTGTTGCTACTTATGATAACCAGCTTTAACCATCTTAGCTCCTATAATACGGCATCAGCATTTGAATTAACTAGTCAGTTATTAATGATTATTTATTAACAGCAAGGGAGAGTGTCGTGTCATTTCATTGTACTTAACCTACTGTGACGTGTAGCTTCATTATGAAGAATTCCTCCAGATCCAACCAACACACACCTACCTCCCCTCTCACTCACAGCTTGCAAGGTATTGGGAAATAACAGCTGTTCTAGCAAAGATGTCTGGGCTGAAATGATTTCTACTAAAACACACCCAAAAAAATCCATAGCCTCCCTTTCCCCCTGCCTCTTTTCCTCAAACTTGAAATTGTTCCACAAACGTAAAAAAAAAAAAAAGACAAATTTATCTATGCTTTTAAATTTCTGAGTGAAATTATAAAAATCTAGGCAAAAGCTATTTTCATGTTTACCCAGCTACAGTAGGTTTCCTGAGCCTGGTGTAATACAGATCGAGAGCTGAACGCAGATAAGAGACACTTCTGTGGATTTGATGGATTGATCATGGTCTTCTGAGGAAGAGACATCCATTTTCCCTGGCATCTACTACATCATTAACCATAACTGACAGGTTATGGGAGACAGCTAACTAAAGGAGTTAACAGGAGTACAGGCAATGCATTGCAATGACTTAAGACTTTCCAAGTGATACGCAGCAGGTTCATGATGGGAGATGGCACCAGGCTCCCAAATCCTCACTTGTTAAGCAGGCATTAAGAGTTGGTCCTGGTGGGTCTCCACATTTCCATGAAGCCATGAAGAAATGACATGGATTTAAGAGCGTGCAGTGAACAGCACCCATCTTCCTACTTGGAAAGGGAGTGACAGCTTCTTTGCCCTTAGTGGGCATCCTTATCTTGCTCCCATTTAGACAACAGCCAATTTAATCAGCATTTGAATAAACACAGTTTTGCTGGAAGGTCAGAGGAAAACAAGGAAATTTTTCGTCTGGATATAAATCCTGCTTGTCTTCAGATTCATGCGTAATCCTTACTGCTCAGATCAGTATACAGTTCATAAATGCTGACTTGCCAACAATGCAGGCAGCCAATATGTTCTGTCCCATAAAAGCAGGGGACTCCATTCCCTACTGGTGGCCATTCTGCCCTTGTCTCAGAAGTCCCCCTGGTACAGTCTCTTGTGCTTACCTGAACGTGGTATTCTGAGCCTGTAACAAACTCCAGGCAACATGGAGCGTTGCATGAAGTGAATTCAGGAATTAACTTCTTTACCACAAGGGCATCGTACCTGTCCTCCAGTTTCTATGCTAACTTCCCAGGAAAAAAGGGCTCAGTTGCAAGATTGCTGTCCTCATCTACAAGGCTTGGATCTAAAGTATCTCTAACGTTACTAACATTCTGTCATAAAGAATATACCTATATGCCTGCTCCTCAAATGCAGAGAAATTATCCATTGCAAAGATAAAGATGCAAGAATTTTCTTGGGAGACAAACAAAGGATGAATCCAGAGCGCAAAACATACTCCTACAGGTAACCAGAAACTGCTTTTATTTCTAAATTGTGCTTGCTTGACCTTGTCTTCATTGACAGATATATAGCAGATACATGGTTATATATTAAATCTCCACAAAATATGTGGCTGGGAAGCAAGTAAAGAGGGGAAAAAAACTCCACTCAGCTTAGAAGTTTTATTAAACCATGTTAAATATTGAATTAGTGAACCACACCATTCAGGCCACTGTTTAAAAGAAGGGAGGTAGTTACATAATATTTCTTTAAATATTGTCTATAACTTTTATACATTAAATAAAAACAAACTGTTCGTATGCCACAAACAAACTGTGAAATAAGCATTTAATATTATACCTTTCTTTAAAACAAAACTCATTTTTCTTAAAGGCTAATCAAAGTTGTCTAATAAGGATCATATCTTTAAATATCAAGAGCTACAATAACATTTAAGTAGGCATTTTGTAGATACATTTTAATTCAATTAACTAAATTAATTTAATTAACTCCCATCACATCCTTTGTTTTTTGCTTGTCACATTAAAAGAAAACCTCTCAAACATTGTTAGATATCTCATTTGTTATAATTCATGACTTTATATAATGATGCAATGCTGTAATGTAAATATAGCTCCTTTTTTCTCACACCTTTTCAAGTGCTGCCTTCTATGATGGAGACCAAGTGAACTTAGTAATTTGTGTCTGATTTTACAACCCCACACAAACATAGTCACACATGAACTACGTCAAACCAGAATCTGAATTACACAAAATCAGTCCTACTGAAGGGACTGCTAGAAAGTCTCAGAGCCAGGGCAGATTTGCTTATCTAGTCACCAGAGCTGGCTTGCAGAAAGGTAGTTAATCTGATCTGGAGCATCTCTCTGAGGGTAAGTAGTAGGAGACATTACAAGGAAGTGTAAAACACCTGTCGCAGACAGTTTTGCCTCTGTCAGACCACTCGTGCTCACTGCCTTTGCCCCCAGGTGCCTTTGTCTTCCTCAGCCACATCCCTGCAAGGATCCGTAATAGCCCCCATTCCTCAGTACTTTCTAAATTTTACTTCAAACCTCAAATCTCAGTCTTGGGGTTTCACTTTCATGTTGTGTAGCTGCTTTCACAGGCCTTACGGGTGAAGTCCTTACCACCAAAGCAGCTGATGCCCACCTCCACCAAACGGTTCTCTGAATTTGGGAATTAACACACCCATTGTGAAATGCTGAAGCCATCATCTTTAGACTGAAATTATCCACAAGGAGAGAGTTTGTATAATTCATAGGCGAGCTGGCTACAACAAACAATTCTACATGAAGATCCTGGCAAAGTGCTCTCCTTTTCTCTACTGCAGCTTAAACTAAAAATGTAGTCACTGCCTGTTTGATTGACCTTGCTAACAAAGTTTCTTTAACAAAGATCAGGATGCACCCAACGAAGTTAAAATTTTCCATTTGCTGAGGTTCAAGTGGCATGGCCTCAGGGATTACTGTTCTACCGCCCTGACCCAGCTATGCTAGCACATTCAGAAGTGAATCATTTCCCTCGGAGAGCTGGTGTTAATGTGGGGCTGCCAAAGAGCCACAGGTGTAATGATTACATACCCCTTTCTCTCCTTCCTATTCATGTGTTTGGATGCTCCGCACTGGCCAACCCTAGCATGTGAGGTGAAGGATTTGCGACACTCTTTTCCCCTGCTCCTGCCAGCAAAGTGTAGTCAAATGGGTACTCATGAGCAATCGCACCTGAAGAGCACCCAGTTGGCACAGGGAAGCTGTCCTTAAGATACCTCTCATATCTGCCTCCACTCTCAGTGCTCTGTCAACCACTTTAAAACATGCATAGGTTCGAAATGCAAATTGATGCACAAATGCTCGAAAGATGGGAACACCTGATTTTTAGCTTTCACAGCTTTATAGAATTTCAGATGAAGCAGAGCTGAATGTCCTTAAAGGCAATGAAAAAGCTTTACATGATTAGCATTGCTATGTCCGTAATATGGCTAGGTAAACAACAAATAGGGAATTTCTAAAAATACCTTCTTACACCGAGAGCCTGGGCTAAGATATGATCAACTTGTTTCAAAGGAATCACTTTGCATTTCCACCTAAAATAGATAGGCAATGTTTTTAAATGTTCCTCCTAAATAAATAAAGAGTAAATTAAAAAAAAGAGTCAGGCGTGAGACTAAAAACTGAGACACCCCAAATTCCAGGTCCCTTCTGAAAGTCCTGGCGTGTGACTATTAAGAGATTACCCAGAAAACCAGTAGCTGAACTGTGACTAGATACTTCATTCTTGCTGTAACCCTATTAAAACCAACTTTTTAAATAAATCCAAGGAATTATACTTAAGCCACTTGCAATGACTTTAAAATCTCCATACAAAGAAAAACATGCATGTCCTTATTTTGCCCCAGGAAACACCATCTTACTGTTCTGCTTGCTGTTTTCTGTGCCAAGCCTCCATAATTCGCCCTGAGTAGAAGCTGTGATTCAGAGCAAACAGGGCACATGTGAAGGAGAGGACAACTCTGCTGAGAGTTTCACAGATCAGCCCCTATTGCATTTTACAACAGGGGACAGCTTCTGCAGAGTCACCATAGTAGTCTTTTCTGGAACTCAGAGTGTTCCATGTATTTCAAATCAGATGAGAAAAAATAGTAGATAAATGTCTGTAACATAATGACAGCATGGAGGAAAGAAATCTAAGGATTTGAGATATGCTGAAGTGACAGCTCACCCTCAGGTCCTCAGAAGGCAGAATAAGGCTTATTAGCATTTCCAGATACCAGCGACGTACGGAGAGTGCATCTACTGGGGGTTTTTAACAAATAAATTTTTATAACAGCTTAATGATTTCCTGTTATTTTACATCCGTCACTAGTTGTTCTTGAATTTTTAATAAAAAGATACGGACTGGTTGAGATGTTGGACAACAATCAAGAAAGAACCAGGTCTTCATCAAGATCTGTATTCGACACATCAGGCAGTAAAATCATGCTAACGTTGGTCTTGCTCTCTCAACAACTCTAACAGAATAATGTAGGCAACATAAATTAACATTTAAATAGTTTAAACTGTGTAAATCTTAAAATTTACCATAACTAAAAAGACTATAGTGTTTTATGTTGGGAAAGATTAATCCTCTTTAAAATATAACAGCAAAAACGCATTTTAGAGAGGTTAATGAAAGAAGATAATACAGCTGAATTTTAGAGGATTAGCTAAATACACCTGATTTGTGTTCTGAAACAAATGAAATCAAGGTACCCAAGAGGTACTTTGCAGCTAACCACTGCAACTGATTTAAGAGGGAATAATATTCATGAAAACAATCATAGTCTGTCTCTTGAAGATGTCTGAATCCGCAGAAGAGCATTTGCAGTTTCCATTTGCCTAAATGCGTTGCTATCCAAAATAACAGCTTCTCTTTCTCCCTGAAAAAAAAGTGTAGTTCCATTGATTGAAAATTACATTAAGATAAACACTGCCCTACTTACACTGTCAGGCTGCATGCCCTTTGGTTTACACAGCTTTCACTTCTCTGTTTTCAGAAAGGACCGTAAGTATACATTAAAAAAAAAAAAAATCTGTGACACTGTCCAACTTAGGGGTCTTAACAAAAGATTGAAGTACACATGGAAGAGCCAAAAAGAACAGAGTTATTGAGCTACCGAGGAAATTAAAATTGCATGCAAATAATAACATTGACTAACATTATCAAAAAGGTTCTGATTCTAATCAGGTAGGCAGCTCCTTTCTCTACCAGCTCCGGGGCAGTGAGCTGTGTCCTGCCGGGTCCCTGTGTCCCTGCGCTAAAGGGCTGTCAGGGTGGCTGCAAGGGAGGGCAGGATCCGAGATTGATTGCCTGGGCACTGGGAACCACGGGTCTTTTAAACTAACGCCTTGTTTCTCTTATGTTGTGGAGGTCGCATTCTGAGGCTTAAAATACAGAACGCTTTGGTACTAGGAAAGAAACAAATTAACAACCATTTGCTCTAGCTAGCGTTGAGCTGGGTTTTCACCAGTGATGGATCAGTGTGCTCTGGATCCTTCTAACGAAGCCCATCATTTCTGTCACTTGAACTTTGCATAGTGCAGCATTCGGTGTCGCATTGCTGAAAGCTTCGCAGGGTAGTATTTCCCTTGACTGCACACTGTATGTCAATCATGTGCTTTTATATCTCTGGGAAATACTTCATTTGGTTAACGAGGCATGTTTACTATGCTTTTGGAAGCTATACTTTATGGGCAGATTTGCCGGTATCAAGTAGCTTATGATCCCCAATTAGACCAGGAACAGTGAAGATTTTGTATCAGTAAGTAGGAACTGTATTATGAGAGTGTCACCTTTAACTAACCTTCAGGAAAAAAACCTGTGACAATAAACCTCAGCCTGAAAAGCAGTGAATGTTGACTACAGCTTATTTCAGCATCTGGAGTGCTGGCCTAAAAGGCGTTCACGCCACCACCACCCCCCCCCATCTACACCACTCATGGTTACAGCTCTCAGCCACCAAACGCAATATCTGCTTTTTAGACCAGTGGATTAAGCAGAAACACTCCCACCCATCTTCATTTTATTTTTACTTCGGTTGCATTTCGGTTCTAACTCTGTGGCATGGAGTCAGCTTAAAAAGATATGTGCAGCCGTTCCTTCCAAAATTAAGATTCATCTGTTTTTTCATTAAAGAGCTCATCAGGAGACCCCTTTTTAGCTCAGTTAACATCAAAATATTACAGCCTAGATACAGTTTACTCAGGCTGAGCTTCTCATGTGGCCCTGGCTGCAGGAGTAAAAGGATGCTAAATGTCAGTAAGGGCATGATCCATATCCCGGTATGAGCGCACCAGCCTTTCGCCAGTGCTTTCAGCTCTTACATAACATTAATGATTTCAGGCTGCATCAAAGTGCCTCTGCTAGTGGCTTACATCATTCCCTAGATCAGATTATTTACTCAGAAATCATTCTGTTTCTCTTATCCTTTTACAAGCTGTTGCTGTTTGTTAGAAGGATCACAGTGAGTGCCTTTATACTCCTAAATAAAACAAGGCCAGGGAGCAAGCTCAATTACTGGTTGTGCACACGGGTTAATTGTTCTCTGAGTCCCTGGCTCCAGTCTGGATTGCTCCAAGCAGCTGTCTGCGAGACAGCCCTGATCTGCCGGAGCCTGCTGCTCCACAGCTTACATGTCAGCCCTGTCCCTGTCCCTTGGACTGAGTTTGAAACCAGGTCCTCTTTTATTCAAGGGTGTAAGCATAGTGAGTGCAAGGACTCTAAGCATGGCCTGTGCGTGTAACAACCAAACACAAGGCAGCTCTTTCCTCAGGGCTGCCCTTTATGAGTGCTGCTGTATCACAGTACCTTGGTACAGATTACTATTCTCAGTTCATATTTCTGTGTGCTTATCTTTCTTTTTCAAAAGTTAATCTGTATATTCACCTTCTTCCTATAGCAGGCAGGACATGGCAGTCCAACACTTCGCCTTTCGTAACACATCTAAGACTACATTCTGGGAAACAGCTACGGTATTACATGCCAGTCCGACATAGTCCCTTGATGACCCTCTGGACTGGAGGGTGGCAAAGATGTCATCTATTTAAAAGAGACAAAAAAAACCAATTCTGCGGGAGATCGAGGCAACCAGAGTAAAAAGCTGAACTGCTTTTCTGGTGGAACTACCTACATACTATAATAAGAAACAGAACAGGAGATGTGTGGATAATTCTGGTGCATCAGGGAAGAGTCAACATGGACTTTGTGAAGGAAGTCCTGCCTCACAAGCTGCTGAAAGACCAGAAATCACCCCAACAGAGCTCGCTAGGCTTTCAACCAGTTGCTGGCCACCTCGGTCATCAGCAGTTCTTAGGGAAACTGAGCAGCCAGGGGATAAGGAAGGTCTCCACATGGACTGGGAAAAAAAAGACAATAAAACAGGTCAAAAGTATAGGAGTAAAAGAACAATTTTCACAGTAAACTGTGGAGTTCATTCTGACAGGGAGCTAAGGCGATTCCCAGGATAGATAGGTAAGTTATGGAAGAGACACCCATTGAATGTTACTAACTACACGACCAACACCTCTGAGCTCAGTCTCCAAGCTGTAAATTGTTGGAGGCTGAGAGACTCCCCTGGGGAAATACTCTTCTGTTCTGCTCTAGGCATCTTCTTCTGGTCACTGTTGGTGAACATTTGGCATGAGCCACTACTGCTGTTCTTGTGGTCTCATGTTCAGCTGATAAAGGCAAAAAGGAATAGTGTGCAGGCAGAAACAGTTATTCTACCAAAACTACAACCAAATGGGAGAGAATACTGTGCTGATTTATGTATCAGGGAATACTGGCATCACCTACATCACCAAATCACATGTTTAAGACAGGGAATGTGAAAATATATCCTCATGAGAGTCCATTGAAGTCTCTGGGACCCTTTGTACTGGAGCTCTGTTGGTTTTGCATCAAATGTGGTAGCCTGCACAGAAGCATCTTTTTTTATTATGTCTACATCCCAATCTGTGGAAATCTGTCTCTGTTAGACATACAGTCAGCAAAGAAATCATGTTTGTTTTTCAGGTACAGACATGTCATTTTAGTAGAGCTTTCCTTCCCAGGCCCCAGATTTTTATATTTAAATATTTCAGACGTGATACTGCTCTTTTGTAAGCTTACCTGAATAGTTTACTGTCTGATTTAGTGAAACTCCCAGGAAAAGTTCCATTTACAAACTATACTTTGCATTTAAAGAGGGTGTTAGTGGAACAACCTGTGAACTACCTCTCAACCGCGGCATTTTTTTTTTACCTTACTGCATTATTCATGATTGTCAGCTGTTTCAGAATTCATTGCTGTCAGTTACTGCATGTGCTTTTTTGGATTATTCTGTACATCTGGGTGAATTGACAGGCAGAAGTATTTAGCATCTCTTCCTACACCGAGTACCAATTAATGCAACCAGTTTTCTGATCAAACCAACTGGGAAAAAGCTATACTGGATCAAAAGCTTGTTTTGAAATGACTCCTTTTGACTTATTTTGCATTTTATGATTAAAACTCTCTTACCTGCTGAATTTTCCTAGAAGAACAATATTCTTTGCCTGGAAGAGACTGTACCTGGTCTTATGGCAACAATAAATGTTACAATAGTGTAATGTGCATGTTGCTGTAGAGAAATGGGATTACATTAGAGAAGCAAACGTAAGTGGTGGCCTTGGAAAGGCCACGAGCAGCTCACCATTCCCAAGGACCCAGCCTCCTCTGAAATGAAGCAAGGTGACACTTCTACTTGGTTTAGTTTGCGACTGGCACAGAGGGTCCTCCCCACCTCTCCTCTCACTAATACACATATTCATGCAGTTATTTCTCTCCATATCTTCTCAATGGTATTCCTGACAGGAAAGAAAGTGTCCACAGGTAGGGGTATTTAAATGAGTTTTACATTAATACAGTTTCCCTCATTAGAAAGAAGTAATTTATTTCTTTTCATTTAGACTGATCTTCTGACAAGTGATAAACCCAGATCCAAACAATAGGGTAAGACACAGTGATACTTTTATACCCTGCAGAACTCTTTATAGTGTTCACATAGGGTTAATTTATATATGTTAATGAGCATTCAAATTTGTTCCCGTAATTTATCAGAGGCAAGTGGCTGCGTTCATTAGGCATGCTCATCAGTGCATAACAACCACTTAATGTAACACAAAATACTCCCAGAAAACTTAGGTGACCATAAAAACGTCATTGACTTTAGTCCCAGAAAATTTCAGGATCACTGGTTGCCTTCCAGCTGTTCCCAACCCTCTATAAATTACAAATTGCCCTCAAAGAGGAAGAACAGTGAGTAATATTTACTGCAGCATACATTAGTAATTAGCACATGCATTAAGAAAGATGGGGAAAAGCTGCAAGAAGGAAACAACATGCCCACTGTCATTCATAGACCCAAATGAGCCAAAATAATTCTTCTCGCCTTTTGGCGTATGGCACTGTAACTCCTGCTTCCAGTACTAACACCGGAGCGGTAGCAACCCCAGATACCAACCCCAGCAGAGCTGACAGCTACCGAAGAGGAAATCAGTGTCACTGGAGCTGCAAATATTCTAGACAATTCTTGGTTTATTTGCCCGTAGGCATACTTTTGAAAGAAAGAAGGTCACATGCCCTAGAGAGCTCTCCATGGACACACACACTGGGCTGCCAGAGAGCTGCTCTCCTTTAGGAATGGATTCTGATCCAAGAGTAAGGAGGAGAGCAACCTTTCGTGCTGCTTACCCAGCTTGCTTGACCCAGAGGCTGCTAAAGCCTCTCTGATGCTGGCACGCCAAAAATTAACAATTCTGAGCATTTTCCTGAAACTACGTATTTACTCATATGAGGGGGAAAAATCTGAACGCCTACATGAAGTAGAACCACCTGGCTCACCTTCCAAATAATATTTTAAATAATAGCCTGTGATGAATAACCCCAGTGTAAGCAGTATGTTATTTTGATGGTGAACAACAAGGGCTGTTTTCAAGATCTTACTGCTGCTGGGAGAAAAGAAAAAAAAAAAAAATTTACAGTAACAGAGAGAGTTGTAACTCCCTTTCAGTCTGTAAATATAGTCATCTACTGCTGATTCTTGATCAAAATGGTCACCAAAAAGGCATATCGATTAGCACATTTTCAGGATGAGGAACAAAATTATAAGGCAATATTAAGACATATATTACAGTGCAGAAAGTTGAAAGAACACAATGGTAAGGATCCCCTAGTGAATATAAAGTAGTCCTCACAGATACAGAGCAAATTGACATGGTTCTAACTTCAGTGCTCTAAAGTACCTGTACAAAGCAGCCATTGAGTGACTGATTTAAGCTATCTAGCAACGTTTTTTACAGGCATGCTTTTGAAGTTCTTGGATCTTTTTGCTATGGCCCAGAATAAGTAAGGAAAAAAGAATAAACAGAAATCAATATGCTGTTTTCTATGTACTGCACTGGCTGAGCTTACCCTCCTCCTCCTCTGGGGCAATCTCTGGTGATTGCAGCAAAGCTGCTCAAGAGCATGTTGGGAACTACAATTCAGGAACTACATGAACCTTTTACAATGAAACCCTGCACTATGCAGAAGCAGCTTTGTTTCAGTGAAGAAAGAAAACTAAATGTTGTGTGAATGAATCACACGGTTGTTATTGGATCTGCTCTGTTCCAGTTCTTAAAATCAGGAGCTGTTCACAGGAATGGCTCTCCTGACTCCAGCCTTGCGAATGTCAGCACTTGTAGTTGCCAGAACTTGGCCTCAAAGCTACCAAATAATTTGGTCTCTCTGGGGTTTACTCAGTTACTCTTATGGGGTTGGGATGCAAAGGTATCAGTACTACCTTTGTAAAAGGAACTTCAGCAGAGATGCAGGGAGGAGGTGAACATGCTATTGAATGGGAACAAATACACTGAAGACATTTCAGAGCTTCTCTTCTGGTTCTTGGCAGCAGCCTGAGAGAAGGCGGCAGCATCCAGCAGGGCTGGGGCAATAGGGGCAGTAGGAGGAAGGCAAAGATGCTGGTAGAGAGGATGCCCTTGACATCAGATATTTCACTTCAGTTGAAAAAATCCCACCAAGGGACAGGGTACAGAGAAAATAAAGCTATTGTGACTCGCTTTCCTGTTAACCTGTCCAAAATATTTTGGGGTCGAATCAGATAAAGCTGGTCTTAGCCTCTTCTATTCAAATCATGGAGTGAAAAAAAAAAAACCCCAAACAAAAAAAGAAAGTCCCACGAGCAGTGAGCAAATGCATCCAGGTTTCTTGTGGATCCGTGATGCGCAGCTGATTGACTTTGGTGCCTAAACTTAAGCTCTGATTTTAGTTTTCCCTGAGTGGACTGCCTATTTCTTACTGAAACAGGAAAAAAAACCCAAACAAGAAACACTACAGGTTTTTGTTAGATGAGGATACTTGCAAGCTCTTTCTCCTCTAATAGGCCACTGATTTCCACCAGCTGTGGGTCTCATCCCTTTAGGCAGCTACAGCCAAAATTGCACAGCAAGTTCAGTAGTGGAAGGGGGAAAAAAAGCCAATGACTTCAACACACAAACATACGCCATGGGATTGCCAAAGCCACCAGTCCTCTTGCGAGCACTTCATTCACCAGCCCACGGCACCAGAATGAAAGCTGCCATTGGCAGGCGTACCTGATCCTAAGGACTGTGCACGTCGGAGAAAGCAGGCACGGTCAGTGTCCATTCTGACCAGCCAAAGGAGCCTCTAGTCTCTTACTAAGGCACTTAAGAGGTAACCATCCCTAAGTCAGCCAACTAGGCTTACAGTTTTAACATGCAAAATCAGACAAAATACTTAACTACTTATATAGGCCTGTCTAGCCAGAGCAGACCTTTCCTCCATTTTTGCAGCTGCAGTTCCTGAGCATGTTAGACACTTCAAGAGATTTATTTTCATACTCAAGTGTTACAAATAAGTGGAGATTACCTGCTTCAGAGTACCATTTTTTAACATTTGCAAACTTACAATTCTGTTCAAAACCAGTATGACAAAAGAATATGTGTCACAATAGAGACATTATTTTTCTATTTATCTACGGCGAAAAAAATTGTTCCTCATATAGCATTAGCAGCAAATATGATACTTAAATGACCTTCATAGATTTGAGCGTCAGTCTAACACTCTATGCTTAAGATTACACTTAAGAACACGTGATTTTATTTGAGTATTAAAACTGAGCCTAAACAACATGTGTCGTGGTTTGACCCCAGCCGGCAACTAAGCACCACACAGCTGCTCACTCACTCCTCTGCAGTGGGATGGAGGAGAGAATCAGAAGGGTAGGAAGAGAGAAAACTCGTGGGTTGAGATAAAGACAGTTTAATAGGTAAAGCAAAAGCTGCACGTGCAAGTAAAGCAAAACAAGGAATTAATTCAGTGCTTCCCACTCTTCATTTCCAGGAAAGCAGGGCTCCATCACACGTAATGGTTACTTGGAAAGACAAAACACCATGAACATCGCCCCCTTCCTTCTTCTTCCTCCCGCTTTATATGCTGAGCATGACACTATATGGCATGAAATATCCGTTTGGTCAGCTAGGGTCAGCTGTCCCGGATGCATCCACTGCCAGCCTCCTGTGCATTCCCCACCTTCTCATTATCAGGCCAGCATGAGAAGCTGAAAAGTCCTTGATTACTTAGGAACAACTAAAAACATCAGTATGTTGTCAACATTATTTTTATCCCCAAAACAAAACACAGCACTACAGCAACTATCAGGAAGAAAATTAACTCCATCCCGGCCAAAACCAAGACAAAGTGCTAAATAAAATATTACATTGAAAGAAATCATATAACTCAACACTCATTTCTAGAATCCAAACTGGACATGCAACTTCTCTTTGATCAAATTTAATGATTTTCAGTTTTAAGGCAATGGAAACAGCACTTGGGATTCCTACCTACCCTCAATTTAGTCCAGCATTTCCAACTGTTACCTGTCATGTAAGATACTATCCTGCAGAGATCTCAGCTTCTGCAGGACACTGAAAAACTTTAATTGTTATTGGATTGATAGGATTTGAGGTTTACTGGAGTCTGAAGGATCACTCTTTGGCGCATAACATACCCTGTTGCTATCAAAGAACAATGGAAATGCAGTCATCAGAGTTACTGAGGCAGCCTTTAGTTATAGGAAGATAAGAAAATGGGATCTGTGGCACTGCCTTGCCAGATCACATCATTACCCACGAAGCCCATGCTTACCAGAAGTATTTTCAGGTGCCTCAAAACACTCAAGAAATACTGTGGAAAGCCCTGCTGCTACAGGAAATATCATTTTAACCCTCATCATCTCCATGTCTGCTCATTAATTTCTTTTTTACTTGATGTATAGTTCAATGGTATTGTTGTTGATACAACTGTCTAACTGCTTGGAGCATCTTGCTAAACTCCTGGGCTTAGTGATTGTTGTATGGCAGTAAGTTCGATGGGTCAGTAATTCAGTGCTAAATGGAAGACTACCTCTGTATGTTTCAGGTTTTTTGTATTTCAAGTGAAAATATCTCCTTAAACACACCACCTGATTGCCTTCGTCTGTGCCATAATTTCTCATATCTTTCATATTCTTCTTCATCTCCTCTCTGAAACAAAGTGTTCCTGTCTATTCAGTTTATATTCCTATGGAAAACGTTCAATGTTTCTAATAATTTCTGTAAGGAATCCATAAACAGGTAAAATGTTATAAAAGGCAATGAAACAGGTTAAAATATTTTTAGATGTGTATCAGAAATATGCATGTGCATGCTTCTGTGTGCATATGTGCACATGCAGAATATCTGAAGTATTGACACTTCAGAGGTATAACTTTACAACACTGCACAGAGAATCTGAAGCATAGGACTCTCTTATGAAATATTAGTGCTTCTACAAGTTCAGCTCTGTAGACAGGTGAATATTTTATGTCAGTACATATACATGCACAGATCTACTTAGCTCCTACCCATGCCTCCACACATTATGTCTGAAGATACCTTATACAGGTGTAATGAAGTACAATATGTATACAATGTAGTGTTATTGTTGTTATTACTTATCTTCTCATTTAGGCATCCAGTCACACTTTGACCATCACTGCAGATACAAAACACTTTGGTGAATATTTTTTTATCGTCCTTCCCACTCTCAAGTGTTTTTTTCTTCTTAAAACTAGCAATATTGTCCATGACACTGTTTTGTTGACATATTCCATCCATCATTCCACTTCCAGTTTACCTAGCTTTGTTAGGTCCCTTTGTTTGGTGTTTTTCACACTCTGTTGCACCTCAAGTGAGCTCTTCTGTCATTTCAAATGTGTTTGACAGCATTCATAGTGCAGCTCTGCAGTCATTGCTTGGCTGGCCTTTTGCCAGCATGGCACCTGGGTATTTACTTACATTCCTTGCTTTTTGGTGGCTTGCCTTTCTATAATCCTACTTCTTTCACTTAATTTTCTTAACAGCGCCCTCCTCAGGAATTTTGGCAAAAGTAGTTTTTAAAAGTCCAAATAAATTATTTCAGATTACTTTACTTGCAACATTACTATGCTAGCATGTACAATAAATTATCCGCGGATTGAAAACTCCACTTTCTTTCACAGCATCTGTGTTGATTTGTGAGTATTATGTATCTTCATCTTCCTATTGGTTTCTAATGACTTCCTTTAATTATTATTTCATCCTGTTACTTAATGCTGATGCTAGACAAACTTGTTTATAATTTCCACAGTTACCACAGAGCCTCCGTTAGAGATACGACTGAAATTTGCTACCGTAAAGTCTGCTGCTAACATTGTGTCTTGTGTTCACACCACAACTATTTTGTTCTTGTGTTTCCACAGAATACTTGGTGGAGTAGCAGCCAAGTTTTCTTTTAGATACGTTACAGTTTAATATAGCAGCTTGTTCTAACATCTCTGCTTTTAACACCTCAGTCTCACAAGGTTTCAGCTTTATTAGCTGGAAAACAGTTACTTCCAATGTTTTCTGTAGTCAAAATGAACACAAGAAAATAATTCCATTTAAAGACCTCATCTACCTCCTATACATCTTTAAAACTACACGGATCAGAGAGAGGCAGCACGAGAGAGTATGATCCTAACCAAAGAGTCACAGGCATGTCTCAGAAAGAGGAACAGAAGAAGCCTAGGTTCAAATCCCTGATCCATGCCCTTGATCTGAGGACCAAATGGTCACAGAGTACACAAATCAAGCAGTGTCTTTGGGTTTTGACAACACCACACAGTAAAATTAATACATGTGAATTGTCTTCATTGAAGAACAGTGCATGTAGACAAGCCCTTATTGATTTTCTCCATTTCTATATGCTTAAATGCTAATTACTTTCCTTCACAGCTAAGAATATCTCCATCTTAGAGTAACCTTCAGGCTCTCATCAAGATGCTTTCCTGAGAGATGTAGGCTTGAGGGTCCTCAGACTGAAAACAGAAGCTTGGTGAGTGGGGCAGATCGAGAGGCAAAAGAGGGACTGGACACGGGTTTTCCTGCTCTGCGTAAGCACTCCTCTTCCTTTGGGCATTTTTTTTACATAACCTAATGCACTGGATGAGCACTGAAAACTGCTTCTGAGTCTGGCAAAAGAATGAGGTGCCTACAGTATTTCTGTTTAGACTGAGGCAGTCTTAGGCATGTAAAGGAGCAAATCTGGAACAGCCCTAACCCAATACATAGACTCTGATAAAGTTTTCTACTAATGTTACATAGCAGATAAACCAGTGGTTTTCAGGACTGTAGCTGTGAATTTAGGTGCCTAAATTTCATCAAAATCCCCACTTCAGCTAAAACCTCTCTACCTGCAATTGTCCTGCATCTTACTGGAAGCTGGGGTACCTGAAAAATCAAACAAAGCCAAGGAAGAATTGGTGCCACCAGTACTTCTGGACACCCAGTATTTGTTCTTGAACAGTTCCACATAAGGAGAACACCACCTGCTTGTTCTTTTGAGAAAGAGCTGTCCTGGCTTCTCTGGAAGCTTAGTCCAGGAGGGGACTCCCACGTGTGAAGGCATCTCTAGTTAGCCCCAAGTAACACTGAATGGAGGGAAGAAAGTCTAAAGCTCTGTGTGTCTCTACTGCTAGTTACTACCTAGACAGCTCTTGTTTTGGCCCTTACAGGTTCTGTTCTTTGGGGTTAGTCCTCCTCACACTTTGTAGGAAGAGCAGACATACCTCCGAAGGGAAACTCCTACTGGGTGGAAAAACACCTTGTAAATACTCCTTGTGAGTGCAGACTGAGTTATTTATTACTATTTAATCATATAGACCACTACATCTAACTATGTATCTTTAGCTCTCTCCCCTCATTTCTGCAAAGTCCTGGCAAGATCCCACACTAAACCTGCTAACAATTTTCTTATGGCAATAACACCTTCCCTAACTTGGAAGCTGATTTTCTGGGGTTTTTTTCCTCTTCCTTCATCTTACAGCATTAGCACTGTTGTTTACTTGGAAGAGAGTGTGCCTAATAAAGCAATTTTATAAACTTCCAATGCAGCCACTAACTAGAGACCTGCATCATGTCCTCAGGTGAGCACCACAGTGAGTGGCTGCAGCTGGTGAGGGATATGAGCACAAGGAGGAAGAGTCAGGCTAAAACACTTGAGGAAGATTTCACAATCAGAGGAAGAGAGGAAGCTAATTCTCTGGATGGAGGAGGACCAGCAGGAGCTTATCTAGAGGCAGTGGAGCAAGGAAGGAAACCCTTTGGCCCAGGACTAGTCTAGAAGTGAGCAAGGGAAAGTTCATTTTGGCTGGACTGCACCACAAGTTAAAAGATTAAAAATAACAAGGATCCCTTAACACCGCAATCTTTTCCTTAATCAGCCCTTCTTCTGTGGTCTAGAAGGAAGCAGGACTCAAAAAGACTAGCAAACATAATGCTCAATCCTGCCTTTCTATTGAACTCTCAGCTCCTGCTGACAGCTGTTTTGGTCTGTAGGGAATGAGGATTTGGTCAGTTGTTCTTCCATGCCCTCTTTCTTGGAAACTTTAAACAAAAATGAGCACAAACTCATTAAGAAAGTCAATTAATCAAAGCAAGGCAGAGGAAAAGCTCCATCATGCTAGTCTGAGGACAGGCATGTTTGCATAAATATTCATTGCAAACTCTTCTGCTACCTCAGCCTGACAATCTCTGTTTCTTCAAAAGAGAAGTTACAAGCCACTAGATAAACTAATCAAAGGGCTTGCTGTATAGCTTTCTCATATATTGTTCATGAAGTTGGACATTTACTCTATTCCCTTGAGTCATTTCATACTGAAATGGAGTTCTAGCCTTGCATTTCATTAGATTCATAGGCAATATAGGCTGAAATAAACGAATAAAGGCAGAAAGGTATTGAATTTTTTGTAGGGAAATTTCTGATTGGAATGTTTTTCATTTCTGTTGAGAATTCAAATGTTTCTTGTGTTTTACCAATCTCAAATATGAATCGACACACATTTTTACCCATTTCATGGAGCAGTGACTCTAGAAAGTTGCCTATATACATGAGATGACATAAGGTAATAAAGAGAAAGTGTCACAGTCACTCTTAATTTCACAGAGCAACTACAGCAGCAGGAAATGCAGTTACCAGCAAATAACACAGTGGCCCGAAGGTGAACATATGGTATTTGTCATACTGCTCAGCTGTGAAACTTACCAATATGGCCACAGGAGGGGAAAAAAAACAAAAGAAACTATATCATTTGAGTGGAGTGTATTACTGTCTTGATGTAAGTAAACCCTGTTATCAAAGGCTGGAAGTTACATTAAAAGACAAATGTAGAAAATTCTGAAATATTTCAAATGAAAAAAATTATCTCCCTGAATTGCAGGAGGCCATGTGATCTCTCACTCTAATCAACTGAAATAATTGAAGTTCAGAATGTTTAATTATACCCCAGTTCAGCAAATAATTATCTTTATCTTATTGTACTCATATGAAAGATGGTGTGGGCGAGCATATGGATCTTAAAGATGATTAAATTAGTGACTAATTTACCGCAAAAAGAGAACAGACATGCAAATAAAAGTTGGAAAAGAAAAATGTCTTTTCTTTTACAGATAGCAGACAACTAAAAATAAAGTATACACAAAATTTAATATTAGAGATAAACATAGTAAGGATAATATTTAAGATATAATACTCGCTTACATCTTAGCACAACTGATACCTGGTTGGATAAGGATGGTGGATCTTGGCTCTTCTGCTAATGAGGTCTGTGGTTAGCAGACTGGTGGTCGTGCTCGGAAGTAATGATTTCCACTTACTGTGAGACTTTCAACAGGCCAGCTGCTGACTTTGATCTTGGGAGGACAATACCACACATATAATAATGCAGCTTTCCTGTAAGGAAGGAATTTGCCTTTTCAGAACACACATAAGCTGCTGTGGCCAAGGCACTGAAGAAGGTGTGCCAAAAATTAGGGTCCAAAAGCCTTATTCGGGTGCATAAATGAAGGATCAAGTCTTCCAGAGTGCTCAGCTGGCAGTAATTTCCCTTCAAGAGACAGCCGATGAAAGCTCAGCACTTTCAGGAAGAGGTTACCTACTTAAGCATGCGTGTTGGATAGTTTGCCTCAAGTGCATGGGACTGCAAAGATGAAACTGTCTTGTTTCCTTAAACCAAAGTCAGAGTGAAAATAAAGCTGAAATGATGATTAGCCGATTAATCTACATAATATGCTGCCATGAGACTTTAATGAGGCTAAGGGCCAAGTACAACGTGCTGTATGTGCAAAGTTGTCTTGGTTTAAAGACACTTAGAGATTATCATGGGATGACTGGATGATTCAGGCTGGGAGGGATCTCAGGAGGCCTCCAGTCCACCTCCTGGCCCAAAGCAGGGCCAGCGCTGGGGTCAGACCAGGCTGCTCAGGGCTTGGAGTAGCTGCAGCTTGAAACCCTCTGAGGACAGAGATGGCACAGCCTCCCTCATGGGAACGCAGTTTCTGCCTATGCCCAGCCTGGAACTCTCTCATGTCAACTTGTGCGTGTTGCCTCTTGCCCTCCTACCCTGCAATGCTGTGAGCAGCCTGTCTCCATCTCCTCCATGACCCCCTTGTATGTACTAGGAGGTGGTTGTCAGGTGTCCCCAAACCCATCTTCAGTTCCCAGAGTGGGTTCCGTGGTCGTACAAGCCAAATCTGTCACTGGCAACAGCCATGCAGCCAGATAAATTCCCTTCCCCTCAGCAGCAGGATCCAGGAGAAAAGCACCAAGACAGGACCTCCCCCGGCCATGGTAGAGGTGCCTGTGGGGCGCAATGGTCCAAAGGCTTGCCCAAATCCTGTCTGAGGGACGGGGGCCCAGGGCCAGACCATCTGCTCTCCTCCTCCTCTTAGCAGGCATGGTGGTGTTGGGTTGATGTTAGCAGGCATGGTGGTGTCGGGTTGACGGTTGGACTTGATGAGCTTAGAGGTCTTTTCCAACCTTAATGATTCTGTGATTCCTGCAGCCCCAGCCCAGCAGCAGGCGCAGCCATCACCTGCGCCATCCCTGCCCTTGGGGACGTGTCGGAGGCCACGGGCAGTGGGGCAGAGGTGTCCGGGCTGCGGCTGGAGGTGTCATGGCCCTCCTCCCCAGCGGCCTCGCAGCACGACTCGCTCAGCCAGCGCCGCCCTCGCAGATAAATTTTTAACTGGTTCGGCTAAACCCCACTAATTTTAGGTATGAACTCTGGTAAACTGGTTTAAATTCAGTTTGCAGTGACTCAGCTGGCATTCATAAACACTAGCGTAACAAAAAACTAATTTTAAATCTGTCGTCTTGTGTACGGTTTCATCAGTCTGACCAGAGCGACTTGCAGGCGGATTTAAGCTAAGCTGGCGCTGCTTGGTTGCAGAAGAGCCTAGGTCCGGAAAAGCTGATGTGCTGATACGAGTAACACCGTCGGCTGTAATTATACAATCCTTCAGCTCGGGTATCTTCCTGCTGCAGGGTATAAACTAATCACCTGCTGCTGTATGGAAGAAGCCTTTCTTCCTTCAGGTGCTCTCAGTGAAGCAAACAAGTGCCTTCCTCCAAAACACCTGCAGTCATCTGGGGCCTCGGAGAGGCTCGTGAGCTGGACTGACCGCTACCCGCTTCCATAAAATAATTAAAACTCTCAAGTGAAACACGGTGATGTTATCGTTAAATTGGGACTGAATCCAAGGTAACAGAGAGCACGGAACAAGCGGTCCCCTTCCGCCAGATCAGATGCCTTTCTTGGCATTAATTGAGAGTGCGTCAGCAGGGGAGGTAACTCTGTTAGCTAAATGAATAACGTTACTGAAGTTTCTCAGGTTCTCTGTGCCAAATGTGTGTTTAATCGGCCTGATTTGGAAAGGCTATAAAGAATCATTTTATTAATCTCTAAGGTCAGGATTTTAGCAAGGATTTTGAATTATTAAAGAAACTGGCTGATAATTGGGGCAGGAGGTAGAGTCACACTGAGCTTTGAAATCACAGCATCAGCAAAACTTTCTTGAGACCTATTACTGGATTCAAAGGGGCTGAGACGTGCATTTAGACACAAGAACTGCATTTTCTGTCAAATGATTTAAAATATAGCAGTAAAATCCATCTGGATCCAGCATGTTTTAGGGTTTGCTGAACTAAATTGTCCGTGCTACATTCATTGCTTAAGAGACACGGGTACATCGCTGTAACCAGAGTTTTAATGTTTCCTGGCTGCCGTTAAATTAAAATCATCAAACATGAAGCTGTACCAACTTGAACAGTTGTACTGCACTACGAAACATGACTTTGAGAGTTTGGCCTGAGAACACCTCAGGGATGCAGGCAGAGAAGCGAGAGCGGATGAGGTCTCCTGTTGAGACTACATTTCGATGGCATGAGCAACCCCCTTTCTGCATTGTCACGAGATTTCTTCTCCCCATGAGGATGAGCCATCTATCCTGTACTTGATTCTTCTGAGCAGGAGGCAAGACACAAGACTCCTTGACCTTTTTTTCACCAGCTGCTAGACTCATCTCTTAGTGTCCCTTTTGTAGGCTGCATAATTAACAAGAATGTTACTCTGAGCTGTCTCCATCCTGAACAACGAGGCACTGCAAGTTTTCATTCCCTTTCCACTTCTCTAAGGAGCAGAAGCTGACTCCTCCATCCGACTGAACAGATGGGAAGCTGTGGGTCATACACCACAGATGCAGCAGTGTGATGAAAGGAAGCAACATCACCTAAAGATCTGGTCTAGCACTCAGACTGATCAGGATAAAATTTCTATGGTATTAAGCAGATTTTAGTGCCAAGTTGTGAAATCAGTTCTCCTGCGTGGAGACATGGGTTGATCTAGCTTAGCTTTTTATTGGAGAAAGAGATTCACTGAAGTTCTTCTCACAGCAGCAATGCAGCTATGGCTGACTGGACTTCTCCCAGCATAGTAACCCAGGCATTTAACTAAAACATTGTAACATCAATCACCTGTTGCCACTAAAATCCAGGATCGTTTGAGGAAATGAAAGTGATAACGTCTGAGGTGTTGTAAGATTTCTTTCCTTCGCCCATCTCCACAACCCGCAGTAGCTGAAATTGCATCCAATTGCATGGAAGGGAAAAAAATTATATTCCTATAGTGCTTGCTCACCTAAGGTCAGTGTTATCTTATTGGAAGTGAAAGCATACATCCAGACTTCATTTTCTTTTAATAAGAGTAAAACACTTGCTATGTACTTTCTCCTGCTGAAGGATTATATTGCACAGAAGGGATATCTATCGCCTAATATACTCTTTTACTATTTTTCCATTTTTCCATTGCCTTTACTTTCTCTGTATCAGCCGTTGAAAGCCACTTTAGTAGTTCTCTGAATAAGAATGGTCTTCTTTTTCCATTGCTTTGAGGTCTTTCCTGTGTATAAATGGAGATGTTTGGAAAGACAATATACTTTCAGATTATTAGAAAATAGTTATGTTATTGTTTTTTGCAAAGACCAGCAGCCACAAGATGTTATTAAATGTATTTCCAAATATGTTTAATATTCAATTACAAGACAGAAGAGATGGCTCAAAACAGATCTCAGGACAGGCAGACTCCTTTGACAAATGCCATCTCCAAACTGAAAATTTTCAGCTGTGAGGGCAATAAGCCGTTGGAATATGCTCCCAAAGGACATGAACAGCATTCTGTTGTCCAGAGACTCTAAATCAGAAACAAAACCCTAGCCACTCACTTTGGAGGGGATAGGATTTCACTCTGAGTTTCTTCTGAACACAGTATCTAGCTAAGGTGCTTGACTCTGTGGTTTTCATTAAAAGACTGAGTGATGTTTTAGGGACTGTCTTGTGCAAGTTGAGTAGATGTTCCTAATGGATTGAGCAGAGGATTTGAAACCTCTGAAGTATTTCAGTTTAATCTTCTAAAATATCTGTATTTTCCATCTGTGGAGCACAGTGTGCTTTACAGCTATTGATGAACCAAGTTTTAGCAGTCCAGTGAGATCAGTAACCATGTGCTTGCTACAGATGCAAAAACAGAGGCACACAGCATTGAAGTAACTTTCCAAGAGCCAAAGAAATGAATCAAAATATCATCGTCCTGTAATGCCTCTGCACGACTTCCAACCTGACCAAACACCTGACTCTCAGAAGTGATATCTACCTTTCAGGCCACTGGTGAGATAGATACACCCCTGGGAGCTACACACGAGGAAGATTAAGCTATGCCAGGATGCGGGGAAGGGGATACCATGCTTTGGCTGACATGCAGTCTTCTGCCCACTGTTCTCCAGGTTACCAAGCCATTATTAGGCCAGATAATGGAAAAAAAAAAAGCTAAAAGCACATTAAAAGAAACAGTTACTTTGAAAAGCAGAGGCTAAGTGAGAATAGGCTGGAAAGGACAATATTTGACAACTGTCTTTGAACAAGATTTCCCACTTCTAGCAAGGCAATAATACAGTAATGTAATTATGTGAGGAAGACTGACATGGTGTCATTTTCCATCCCACAGAGATGAGAGAAAAAGAAAGAGAGCAGGCACTTTGACAAGAAACCTGTGGAAATGATTTTGTTGATTTATCTCTAATGATTTCTGGTCAGTTTAAAAGAGCGACAACAAAAAGACATGTTTAGCTTTATACAGGTATGATTGGTCATAATTGATTTTGATTTTTGTTCATCAGCACTTAAATTCCCAGTGAAAATTCATTTCCTAGCAATACACTTGACCTGAAGTTCAATCATCATAAATGGGGTTTACTCAGCAGCTGACCTGTATAATCTCCTTGCTAAGGCATTACGGGGTAGAATGATATCCTGAGCTGTTGGTTTTTATTATGCCCCTGATCATAATAGATCCATGGCTGCGAAAGGTTTTAAAAATTCATTTACAATTCAGGAATGAGTCACAGTAATGCTTCCTTATATATGGAGGAAAAAAGTCTAATGACTTCCACTGGGATGATACTACATTCCAGTTGAAGGACTGCAAAATCTATTTCTGCTTATGGCACTTCTGTTTTTTAACTCCTTCCTCTGACTTTCTTACCTTGAAGAACACAAAAAATTCCTGAGGGGCACTTGAGCATTTTTTGTATCCATAGCAGCCAAAGGAAACCCATTTTTCCAAAACACTTTCTGGGAAAAGAAATTTTCAAGCTGCAGAGGAAAAAAACCACCTAAAATACACTAAAAAAAGAAAAGCCAGTTTATCTATGAAAACAAAAGAGCACCAAACAAACATTTCTGCTAAATTCCTGTAATAAACACCCATAAATTTTAAACCAGTTGTGTGCAGGTATACATGTTATGATAATGTAAAACTCATCACAGTATATGTTTATACATTCAGCATTACTGTACAAGACTCACTGTGCTACCTACTACTTACACAGCAATAGTTACTTTAACCTGTTATAAGTGATGTTACTTACTGCTACATACATACCGGTTAAATAAAAATATATCAAAAGCTACCCATGGTAACTGCTGGCAACTATTAACTCTGTCATCTATATTTCATTCAGCATCCTGGTACTTTTACTTAGTTCCTTCATTTTCTTGGTTACTTTACCTACGTACTTGTGCCCTTCTAACACAAATAAATGACTGCTTTGAAAAAAGGTAGAAAAAGAATAAGGCAAATATTTCTTGTTCAGGTTAACTGTTTTCATTTCGGCACGTATTCAATTGTCATTTAGTATGTATTTAGTCATGCAATAAATCTGGCTGCACCCCTCAGACTTCCTCCATTACTGTTTCTGTGCCATGGTTCTCTGTTCTGGTCTCAGGTGTGTAAATGGTAAGCACTTTGGGGAGGGAAATCTTTTATGCCTAATGAAATGATAGCTGGTGTTTTGATGATCGGTGAGGTATAAGGGTTCATTTGGTAAAGACACTGAAAATCTGACATAATGCTCTCATAAGTTTGCCAGTTCCTGCAGTAAAGGAGGTTGGTACTCACAACAACTTTGACATGAAAAGGACTATTTAAACTTGCCCATGTACATATATCAGTGCTAAAAGTTATGCATGTATTTCCAGTAATTCTCCATGTGAGAGGAATAAAGGAAATTCCAACTCATTTTTAGATGAGGAGGAACAATGTATTATCTGGAAAGAGGTTTTTATTAAGGAGATAATTGCATAGGTGGCTATGTGCACAAAAGACTAAGAAAAGAGGCAGAGGAGGCAATTCTGTTCTTTCAAATTTTGGCACTGGAAGAAAAGTGCTGTATTTGAAAGAATGGATGAACAGATTGCTCACAAATTGGGAGCATGCTTCCAGGGACTGGATTCACATTCGTGCTTAAAACAACAGGGAATAAGGCCATTATCTCCACATGGAGCCATTTGTCCTGTGTGTGGGGCAGAGCAATGAAGACTTGGGCCAAGTGCATGTAACCTACTACTAATCCCCAAGGAAAAAAGTCTGATATTCAAGCAATCACAATCAGCGAGAATAGCTTGAGCTACTTAATAATAGTGGTTGTAGACTACATGATTTTTTTCTACGTTTAGCAAGAGGAGGAATAAATTAAGTCAATTCAAGGAGGAATTAGTATATTGTGTGAATAATTCAGGCAAACTCTGCCTAAGCCTTGTTAGGTGTTAATGTAGCATGAAGTTTCTGGACATCTAAAACCAGGCAAGCAAAGCAGAAAAGCTAGCCAGAGAGGTGAAACCATGTTTGAGCTAGAGAATTCTGTAGGAGACACATAATGCTTCTAGAAAGCAGGGAGGATGATGCAGTCTGAGGGTGCTGGCACAGGTGGAAATGGAATAATAAATGTGCCTGTTCCCCTGGAGAGCAGTGATGGGAGAATGGGACTATTGTTACCAACTGTGTGTTCTCGGTGCTGCTGTCGTACCTTCTAAAGCAAGGGGAAATCTATGAAATCATCTGTGTTCATTTCACCAAAAGGGTATGTCTAATACTGAACAGCTGACAGCTATCCCAGAAGGCCTTTTGATTTACTCTGGGACAAACTGAGGAACTTCACTTGGCAAATACTTCTGGTTTCTATCCAACTTAGCTTCTGCTCATCCTTCAGTATTTATTTTCTGTCTGAACACGAGGAAGAACGTCTTCCCTCTGAGGGTGATGGAGCACTGGAACAGGCTGCCCAAGGAGGTTGTGGAGTCTCCTGCTCTGGAGATATTCAAGACCCGCCTGGACAAGGTCCTGTGCAGCCTACTGTAGGTGACCCTGCTTTGGCAGGAGGGTTGGACTGGATGGCCCACAGTGGTCCCCTCCAACCCTGAACATCCTGTGATTCTGTGATTTTATGAGGAAGTGGATCAGGCTCCAGCTGTGTCAAGTAAGAAACTTCACGCACCCACTACCAAAACGGCTAGATTTACCTCATACAGTGGTGCAGACGTGAGTGGGGACAGAGCAATTTCAGCTGAAGGATTTGGTTATTAAGTAACCTCACGGAACAGGCAAATCACTGAAATGCTGTAACAGCTTGCCCTTTCATGAAGCCTTTCTGTCACTGGCAACCCTCACAACGGCACATTTCTTTCACTTCCAAATGATCTTACTAACATTTGGTTTCTCTCCTTCTCTCCCCTCTCTCCAAAAACAAAGCAGAACAAACAAACTAGGAAAAAAACATTTAAGCCTTGAAAAGGATGCAAAACTAAGGTTGCTTGGAGGTTGCTGCATATATTGCTACTGATGGCATATGGAAGGTTCACAGATACTACAGAGAGAGCTGCTGGCCCTAAAATAGGCTACTTTAAAATATATCCTACCTTCATTATTACCTGTGGTGCAGCAAAAAGCTGCAATCTGTCTAATTCAGGTTGGTCTCTCCATTTTCCTGTGTGTCAGCCCAGCAAATTAAGCATCCTCTCTCATTTCCTAGTCCAGGGGTCTAACCTCAACACTCTGAGCTGGCACTTGTTGCTTCAACACGTGGTGAGGTGTTTATATTGAATAATACAGACTGATCCACTCAGACTTTTAACACTGCCTTTGGGGCTTCTCTCCTGCCACGGTTTTCTGCACATTCTCACCATAACTAGCTAATATTTCTTTTTTCTTTAAAAAAAAAAATAATCAAAGTCCAACTGGCCAGGGTTTCCCTGCCAGCCTCTCTCCTTCCCCAATACCATCCCAGGTGTCCCTCATGCAGCAAAATTGGGAAGGTGAAGGACGGAGTGGTGCATGTCGTACAGGCAAGGATTTCTAGTGAAGACAGGCACTTTGCCACTAGTGAGAGACAACTGAATAAGCTGAGCAGGAAAGGGGAAGGCTGTGCAGGGGTGATTTGGTGGGAACAAAATAAAAGCGACCTATGCATCGCCCTGCAAGCTCCCAGCTGCCCTCTCCCAGCTCTGGCCAGTGATCTCTCCTACAGAGCAAAGCACAGCCCCCTCCTCATGTTACCCCTCTGTCCCCTTCCTCTCCCAGTGTGAACGGCTTTGACACCATGGAAAACTGCCTCCCTGCACCATGAGCAAAGGCAGGGAAGGGATTTTGCTTCTGTTCTTCAGGCATCAAAATTCATTTTGGCTCTGGTGTGGCTGTGCTTTGAGCTGGCTCAGAGTTAAGTCGTGGCTTGATATCATGCATTGCATTTGTGTCGGGGGTGGAGGAATGATCAGCAAAGGGAGAAAAGGTTCATCACTCATTCTTAATGACATTTTACACAATCAACCAAGATTATGTCAGCCTAGTGATCAGAGCAGGGAAAATTAGCGCTGGGTCTCCTTACTTCTGCACCTTGCTTTTTTCCTAGTTTGTTGCCTGGGCTTCCTTGTTATAGTCAGGTCTGGTAATAATCCTCCAAATAAACAGCCTTACATCATTCTTTACAAGAATGTGCTTTCTCTTGTTAGAGTCCAGTTTCCATTTGCACTGGCTCACTGCTGCCTTTCTAGGCAGCTAAATCCCAGCATGTGTGTGAAGGACACCTTTAAGGTGCTCCATGGCAGTGTTGCCCTGCGGCATGGATACAAGCACTGGGATGGGAAGCAGGGAGCTTTGCCTATGTTTGCCCTATTTTGGCAACTACCAACTTGTGTTGGGCCACCATGTGCAAAGGAAGCAAGGCACATTTGAGCCTGGAAGCCAGGGAAAGTGGCAAATGTGATTAATAGTGAAGAGTGTGAGAAGCCTGGGAGAAAGAGGCATAGAGGTACCAAGATGAGAGGAGGGGAGGTTGGTACTAGGTCAGGAGCTGGGACAGCAGAATGGGAGAAGGCAAGGGACAAGGATGGCACCACAGTGGTGAGGGGCACACCAGTGTGACAGCCAACTGGGAGCAAAGGTGTGAGTGCACTGGGACCAGGGTGCTGTGAATGGGGTGGGATGCGTCCTAGCTGGGTCAGGAGACTGGGACCAGACCAAAGAGCCAGCAGCTAGTGGTGATGGTTGGGGATGAGGAAAAAGAAACAGGAGTGACAAAAAGGCAGGAGGGGGATTTTTCTCCACACTGAAAACATTTCCAAAGAATATATATACAGTTTCTCACAAAAAACCCTCAGTGCCCCATGAAGTTTCGTATGTTTTGGCTAGATTCCCAGATCCTACTCAACCGGAGTCCAAGGCCTGAGCATATGATTTCCATTGCCTGTTGCTCTTTTCCATCGCTCCAGACCTAGTAAGGAGGGTAGGGCAAGGGCTCACAAAATGTCACCTCCCACTGCCCGCCTGCCACACCTTGGTGCTGGAAGAAGCAGGTATCTCCTTTGCTTCATCCTCAGACTGTACTTGTGCTTATCCTGGGTTGTATGAAGGAGATGCCACCACAGTTCACAGACACAGATCTTTGAGGCTCATGGGTAGGCAGTGCTCAAAATCATAGAATCATAGAATCATAGGTTGGAAAAGACCTCTAAGATCATGGAGTCCAAATATTTGGTATTAGGGTGTGCGCGAGTACTAGGTACAGTTTTCTTCAGGGAAAGAATTCCTTCTGAATAAAGGATACATACCAGGGTGGGAAAAAGAAATATCAAGTAAAACAGAGGATGTTTAAAAGGCTGTAATCGGCAAGAGATGGCACAGCGGAAGAACATGCAGAGTTTTTTGACCAGTGCTCTTTTTAGCAGTAGGAATCCAAGCCAGATTCCCTTCCAATGCCAAATACATCTATTGAAGTCCGAGCAAGAGACTTAATTGCAGCAGGAAATTGCTGTTTTAAAAAGCATATCTGTAAAGAATGGGAGAATGCATATGGCACATATGTGCCTCGACAGTTTTGCTAAATAAACCATGAATTTTGACAAGTGTGTATCTGTAAGTTTGCCATGGAAATAGGATTGTATAACATCACAGCTGAAACAAAAGTTCAGCCTCTGCAAATTGTGGGGGCGTGCTGCTAAAATGTTTGCTTTGAATGTTAGCTGACTGGTTTCGTAACTCCCATGCGTTAATGCTCTTTTAGACAATACATGGAAGGGGTGAATGCCAGGACTATATAATAAAAGCATTAAAATTGTTATATCTAATCGTCAGAGCCCAACTTCGATGTTTCAGAAAATGACAGAAGTTTCTCGCATTAGAAAATTTAAGAGCTGAGACTTCCCAGCTTATTTATATGGGATTCTATCAAGCGGAGGTGTGGAAAAATATTTGGTTCTCTGTTTAATGAGCAAATTACACTGTAGGGGTATTAATACCATTTGACGGAAATGGTTAGTTCAGCAAACCAATAAGGAATGGGCTGTAAAGGCTTTCTCTTTTAGGTTGTTAATACAGAGCCATTCCCCTGATGCCTAGAGTAGGAATTGCAGCGAAGAGGAGCTGTCACTACTAGTGACCCCGTGATTCAGCTCAGGAGTCTCAGAACCCAGCAAACCCTTCTCACTCTGTAAACCACTGGCATGTTTAGCAAAGCGTCAGCTGCCCCATCAGGCAAGACCAAGAACTAAGCAGGTGAAAAAGCACATGTCCACAAGTCTCCTAGAAGTGATAATTCTGGCACAGTTTTGGTATGCTGATTGCTTCATGGGGGAAACAAACTGCCATCAACCATAAGCTAAGCATGGACATCTTTATCCAAGAGATAAACAGCAGGACGAGGGTTCAGAGCCACTTTTGTTGCACTGAGCACTCAAAGTCACCCTGCACTGGCTGTGCAGATCAGCCATTCCCAGTCAGCCCATCTTGACCTCTGTTCAGGCGATGCAAAACCTAAACTAGCAAACCCAAGTTTTCCTAATTTGACGTGAATTTCAAAATCGTTGGGATCATTCTTAGTCTTCACTGAAGGCCTCTTTTGTAATTCATGCAAACTGGCTCATCCTAGTTCCTCAAGGTATTGGCGTGACCACAGCATTTTTTCCAGGTAGCTTTGGCTGCCCCTTGTTGTAGAGGGCTTTTTTACCTAGTTCTGGGTCAGCATGCAGCAAAAGCAAAGGCATCCTGCCCCTGGCACATGCACCAGGAGTGACCACTCCACCGTATTTCAGATTTGCTCTGTCCCAAAATGAGAGCCGACTGGGGTAGGGGGAAGGCTGATGGGGCACATGTGCACTCCCCTGTGCATGCAGGTATGTGCATGCACGCGTGTGTATACGTGCTCATGTGTTGGGAGACAGGTTCTTTAAGCTGCAGCCCTGGAGGAAACACATGGCTGAAGGAGCCAAAGTGTCCATTTCTCCTGTTCAGTAGCCACAAATTGTCCCAGGCAGGGTACAAGGCCTGTCTTCGTGCTCTGCTTTGGGATGGATAAATGCCAGGTGCCCACCAAAACTGCTCTATCACTCCCCCTCCTCAGCTGGACAGGGGAGAGGAAATAAAATTAAAGGCTCGAGGGTCAAGACAAGGACAGGGAGAGATCACTCACCAGTTACTGTCACAGACAAAACAGACTGAACTTGGGGAGAAAAGGGAGTTTCATTCATCATCAATCAAATCAGAGTAGGATAGTGAGAAATAAAACTAGATTTTAGAACACCTTCCCCCCACCCCTCCCTTCTTCCCGGGCTCAGCTTCACTCCCATTTCTCTCCCTCCTCCCCCCGAGCAGCGCAGGGGGTCGGGGAATGGGGGTTATGGTCAGTTCATCACACGTTGTCTCTGCCGCTCCTTCCTCCTCAGGGGGAGGACTCCTCACACTCTGCCCCTGCTCCAGCGTGAGGTTCCTCTCATGGGAGACAGTTCTCCACAAACTTCTCCAACATGAGTCCTTCCCACGGGCTACAGATCTTCACGAACTGTCCCAGCGTGGGTCCCTCCCACGGGGTGCAGTCCTTCAGGAACAGGCTGCTCCAGTGTGGGTCCCCCACAGGGTCACAAGCCCTGCCAGTAAACCTGCTCCAGCGTGAGCTCCTCCCTTCACATGTCTGCAGGTCCTGGCAGGAGCCTGCTGCAGCATGGGCTCTCCATGGGGTCACAGCTTCCTTCAGGCATCCACCTGCTCTGGTGTGGGGTCCCTTCCACGGGCTACAGGTGGAGATCTGCTCGACTGTGGACCTCCATGGAGTACAGGGGGACAGCCTGCCTCACCACCATCTTCATCACGAGCTGCAAGGGAAGGCTCTCTGCTCTGGTACCTCGGGCAATTCCTCCCCACAACTTCTTCACTGACCTTGGTGTCTGCAGAGTTGTTTCTTTCACAAAGTCTCTCTCCTCTCTCCTCACTGCCATCTCACCCAGAGTTTTTTCTTCCCTTTCTTAAATATGTTATCACAGAGGCGCTACCACTGTCGCTGATTGGCTTGGCCTTGGGCAGCAGCAGGTCCGTATCAGAGCCGGCTGGCACTGGCTTTATCAGACATGGGGGAAGCTTCTTGCAGCTTCTCACAGAAGCCACCCCTATATCCCCCCTGCTACCAAAACCTTGCCACGCAAAGCCATAACACTTAGCAAGTGTTCCTCAGGTTGGCAGGATTTCCCCAGGGAAAATGGTCCAGCTATTGCTGTGGCATCTTTTGTTCTGTGTAAGAAAATTGTTTCATTAGCAATGTATTAATGCTAGTGTGGCCTATAATAGAAAGCAGGAAACACGTAAGACACGTTACATCTCAATTCAGTCTCTGCAGACAGTGGCTCTTCCAAAATCATGTGCTGGAATTGCTTGGTTTATACAGAGCTGAAGACCTGATTCTGCTTTTATTTTGTGCCCAACAGATTTTGTCTGGCATATGCAGGTGTCACAAGTCCAGACTAACATACTACACGTGATTGAAGTCAGGCATGTGAATGGTCAAGGTATGCATAAAAGCATTTTTCACAGAGACACGGATCACTGTGTCCTGGCTTTTACAGGTGTCCTCTCCCTCCATCACATGAAGCATCTGTTGGGCCACATGCAGTAGACAGCTGCCAGGGAAGGGCATGCCATGGAGGGTTGAAACATGGGATGAACGTACCTCCTTTTGCTCTCTGCTCCCATGGAGTGGTTGGAGATAGAACTAAACTGGATTCTTCTCAGCACAAAGCTTTGAAAAACACTTGAAGTTTGGCTCTGGGTGCACCCCTTACATGGCTACGCTCTATAGCACGGTAATGTCATTTGCAAGACTGGGGCAGCAGAGGCACACAGCAAATACGGAGCATCTCGTTAGGAAATCTGAAATTCACCAAATGGCACAGATCCTGTTACAATAGTCTGTCTCCCTCACGTCCAAGACACTTGATCTATTAAATCACGGAAATCACAAACCCTGCAGTTCCAGTGCACTGGAAGGATTGTATTGAACTCAGTCAGCAATTATTGGTAATACAGGATAAAAATCATTACTCTGAAAGTAAGTTTTAAAAGGTCATAATGTAATCGCTGTCACTGATGGTCCCCGCAGTGGCTGCTAGTCTGATTCCAAAGCAATGGAGAGGAACTGCAGATGCATAAGCTGAATGCAAACCCTAAACTGCTATTTCTGTCACAGTGTTATTGGCAAAATTAGAGACACAACACACATCAGCTTTCTCCATGCTTGCTAGCCTTAATAAATTTACCTTTATTCTTCACCAAACTTCCTCTTCATTGTTGTTCTGTGAATGCTCATTATGAGCGAGCACAGAAATGCCAAATGAGACAGGGGAAGCAGGAAGCGTGCCAGGGAGTCAGTGGGAGGTTCAGACAAGTTTTCCAGGCCCTTTGCATTATTCACAGAAAATGTAATACACGAGTTAGCTGCACTGCCAGATTAGATCTAGAGCTGGACATCGTGGCACCTTCCACTGCAGTGAGATGTGGAACGGAGACATTTGGAGCCTGATTTGGGTGTTGGGGATTTGCACCCTGACAGGTGGTACGAGCTGCCAGCTTGCACCAGTGCCGGCAGCCCCCAGCTCCCTCACACCCACAAGTTCAACAGCAGAGGCATTTCTTGGTGCCATTTCTTCATCTGGAGGGCTCTCCCTGCTCAGCCACATCTTCAGCTCCCTTCCCAAGGGGGCCCCGAATCTCCTGCACCGCAGCACATCCCTAAAGCAACTGGCAGAACAGATTCCAGCTGGCCCTTGGTTGCTTCCAGAATCCCGCTCACATACCACAGCCTGGTTATGCACAACAGTCAGCTGAGTTAATCCCAATCCTTTTTTAAGGTAGTGCAAGTAAACTTCATTAAACTCTCTTGCAGATGCTCTGATAAAGAATTAAAAAGGTTTTAGATTGATTTAGTGCTCGGGCTACAGGTTTTGAGGTAGCACATTTTTGCATGCCAGCTCCTACCTAAACATCAGCCTATGCTCTGTGCCCTAGCACCACTCTAGCTTGAATGACTGCACATTTGCTATATTTTAAGAATCACTGACAATTACTGCAGATCCCTCGTACATGATAATTTGCTATCTAATAGCTTGCTGCCTCTACTGCACCACTTAGCTTATATCACTTTGAAAATAATTTCTGCTTAATTGAGTTAAGGTCAACTCTTATTGAGAGTTCTGGCACTGTGACTAAATGCAGTTCAGCTTATTTACTCTCAACTCATATTTTAACATTCCTGAGTGTTAATGTACAAAAAGCAGATTTTTCATACAGGAAACAAATAATTAAGAACATCCTGAGCAGTACAGCTGTTTAGCTTCACTGTACGTTGTGATGCTACACCTCTGACTATGTCCAATCCTATTGAAGCTAAAATGGTCTCCTCTTCCTCACAAATAGGCTTCTTATTGTAAAATCATTCAGTAAGTTACTTCTAATAGTGGCTTTTCAAATGTCTCATGTGCCGCTTGAATGGCTCTAATTTGCTTAATAAAAGGACAATTTTTAGTTAATCGAAAGCTTCTCAGTGGATTCTGAATTAACAGTTGGCTTGCTGAAAGGTAAAATTAATTAGATTTTTTTTTTCTCCTGCTAAAAGAGTAAAATAATCTCTTGCTCAAACACATTTGTGATAGAAGCTACCAGGAAGCATCTCAGCATTTATTTTCTAAAAAGCTAATAATATCAAACTTAGGAAAAAGTAATAAAGTCGGGGGGG